>Ga0180432_10001593_pt1 | contig 35763 bp, 26 predicted proteins | sample SS_ome_10_FD_132414 | JGI IMG/M metagenome (GOLD analysis project Ga0180432, IMG submission 132414) | Hypersaline lake sediment archaeal communities from the Salton Sea, California, USA - SS_1_MS_2 metaG | ecosystem: Environmental > Aquatic > Non-marine Saline and Alkaline > Hypersaline >... | reverse complement strand
GACCAACCTGCTGGCCCTCAACGCCGCGGTGGAGGCGGCCCGGGCGGGCGAGCACGGCAAGGGCTTCGCGGTGGTGGCCGACGAGGTGCGCAACCTGGCCCAGCGGTGTGCCCAGGCCGCCCGCGAGACCACCGGACTGATCGAGGACTCCGTGGTCAAGGCCCGCGAGGGCACGAACGTGGCCGGAGAGGTCGGCAACGCGCTGGGGGCCATCGTCACCGACGTCGCCAAGGTCACCGAGCTGATCAACGGCATTACCCAGGCCAGCCAGGAGCAGGCCCAGGGCGTCGACCAGGTCAACACGGCGGTGTCCCAGATGGACAAGGTGACCCAGCAGAACGCCTCCGGCGCCGAGGAGTCCGCCTCGGCGGCCGAGGAGCTGAGCGCCCAGGCCCAGGCGGTCAAGGGCATCGTGGACGAGCTGGCGGCCCTGGTGGGCGGCGCCGGGCGGAAGAGCGGCGTCCATCCGCCGGTGGCCCGCAAACCCGCCAGTGTCCCCAAGGCCCCCCGCGGCGGGCGCCCGGCAGTTCCGGCGGCTGCACGTGCACAGGACCCGAACCCCGAGTTCGTTGCCCTGCAGGAGAGCGACGAGCCGCACGACTTCTGATAGGCGGACCCGGTTTCCGAGGTCGGGCGCCGCCGCCCCGGCGGCGCTCGCCTCGGCACCTTGCCGTCGCGCGGGGTGGAGGCGCCGTCGCGCTTCCCACCGCCGCCGAACCGGCGTTTATCGGCCTGCCGGAGAATACGCCTTGCGGTATACGGAGCGTGATCCGGCATTGTCCGATCCAAAGGTCAAGCGGGCGCCGACCAAGTCGTGTGGCTTTGCGGCCCGCGGCGCGAACCGTTCGCGTACCGGGCAACCGCTCCAGCACCCGCGCGAGCCGCGGGCGTTCATGCGGTGGCGGCGCTTCGCCCGCCCCGGTGCTCGACCCGGAATGCGGCCGGTAAGCGAGACCCCAACGACGGGGGGCGCCGAAGGGCGGGCGACGACCTGGACGGCGAGGGGCCCGGGGAGTTCGGTTCTCAGCTCGACAGCTTGCAGGAGATGGCGCGGAGCTGCCGGCGGATGAAGGCGAAACCGACTGACGCCGTCTATCGATCGCTCTTTATGGCCTCCCCGGAAGGGCAGTTCCTCCTGGGCGACGCTCTGCTGGACTGCAACCGGGCGTTGTGCCGAACGCTCGGCCGCCGGCGGGAGGAGATCATCGGGCGCGCCTGCGTCGAACTCTCGACAGCGGTGCAGCCCGACGGCCGGAACTCGGCCGAGGCGTCCGCCGTCCGCATCGAAGCCGCGCTCCAAGGGAGCGCCCAGGACTTCGCCTGGCAGTTCCAGCACCGCGACGGGACGCCCGTCGACGCCCGGGTCTCACTTCGAGCCATCCCGTCCGACAAGGCTCCGCTGCTCCACGGGGTGGTTCGGGAAGCCGCGTGCCCCTGGCCGCCCGACAGGGCCCTGCCCGCCGCCCCGGACAGCGTGCCTGCCCTCCAGCAGATCGTCGACCGCAGCCCCGCGGTGGCCTTCCTGTGGCGGGCAGCCCCCGGCTGGCCGGTCGAGTACGTCTCCCACAACGTTACCCAGTTCGGCTACACCAGCGACGAGCTGACCTCCGGGCTGGTGCGCTTCATCGACCTCGTGCATCCCGAGGACCGGGCCCGGATCGCCGAGGAGGTCACGCGGTACTCCGCGGAGGGCCGGACCAGCTTCCGCCAGGAGTACCGCATCCTCTGCCGCTCCGGTGAGGCCCGCTGGGTACAGGACGAGACCTGGATCCGCCGCCACCCCCAGGGCGCCATCGCCCATTACCAGGGCATCCTGCTCGACATCACCCATCGCAAGGAGGGCGAGGAGGCGCTGCGGGCCCAGGCTCGCTTCTACCAGGGCCTGCTCGACGCCGTGGCGGTGCCCCTCTTCTACAAGGACCGTCAGGGGCGCTACCTGGGTGTGAACAGGGCCTTCGAGACGTTCTACGGCGTGCCGCGCGACCGGCTCATCGGAAGACGGGTGCACGATATTGCCCCCACTCCGCTTGCCGACGAGTACCAGCGTCAGGACAACGCCCTTTTCGCCAACCCCGGCACGCAGACCTACGAGACCGAGGTCGAACGGCCGACCGGCGAGCGCCGCGCGGTGGTCTTCTGCAAGGCGACCTTCCCGGACCCGGCGGGGCGGCCCGCCGGCCTGATCGGCTCCATCCTGGACGTGACCGAGTTGCGGGAGGCGGAACAGGCCGTACGCCAGAACGAGGAACGCCTGGCCACCATCCTGCACGCCCTGCCCTTCGGCGTCATGATCATCGACGCCGAGACCCACCGCATCCTGGACGTCAACCCCGCCGCCGTCGCGGTCATCGGCACCCCCCCGGAGCGTGTCGTCGGCCAGATCTGCCACCAGTTCGTCTGTCCCGCAGAGGCCGGCAAGTGTCCCATTTCGGATCTGGGCCAGGCGATCGACCGGTCGGAGCGCACCCTCCTGGCGGCCCGCGGTACCCCCGTGCCGGTGCTCAAGACCGTGGTTCCGTTCGTTCTCGGCGGGCGATCCTGCCTGCTCGAGGTGTTCGTGGATATCAGCGATCTCAAGGAGGCGGAGCGGGCCGTCCGCGACCAGCAGGCCTTCCTCGAGGCCCTGCTCGCCAACCTCTCCCTGGGGGTGGCCGTCGTGGACGCCGCCACACGCACCATCGACCGGGTCAACGCCGCCGCCGCCGCAATGTTCGGCGGCGACCCCCGGGAGCTGGAGGGCGAGCACTGCAGCGGTTACTTCTGCGTGTCCCCCGGAAGTGGCTGCCCGGTAGCCGACCACGGCCGGCAGATCATCAACCAGGAGCACGAGATCCGCCGCCCCGACGGCTCCCGCCTGCAGGTCCTCAAGTCCGTGACCGCGGTCGAGATCCAGGGCCGCCGCAAGCTCATCGAGTGCTTCACGGACATCACCACGCGGAAACAGACCGAGGAGCGGCTGCGCCATGCCCTGGAGGAGCAGGAGGCCATCTTCGAGACCAGCCTGGTAGGCGTGATGGTGCTCGAGAACCGCGTCCTCACCAAGGTCAACCGCCACATGGCGGAGATGCTGGGCTACGAGCCGCACGAGCTGGTCGGCCGGGGCCCGCGCCAGCTCCACCTGTCGGAGGAGAACTTCGTCGAGTTCGGCGAGAAGTACTACTGGCGGCTGGCGGAGCGGGAGATCGTCCAGCTCGAGTACCCGCTGCGGCACAAGGACGGCCATACCGTCTGGTGTCAGTTCAACGGGCGGGCCGTGGCGCCGCCGGACCTGGCCAAGGGGGCGGTCTGGATCATCGACGACATCACCGAACGCAAGCAGGCCGAGGCCCGGCACGCCGAGCTGCTCAACCAGTTGCAGGCGGTCAACCGGGAACTGGCCGACGCCACCGCCCGGGCCAACACGCTGGCCCGGCGGGCGGAGATGGCCAGCGTGGCCAAGAGCGAGTTCCTGGCCAACATGAGCCACGAAATCCGCACGCCCATGACGGCCATTGTCGGCTATATCGACCTGATCGCGGAATCCTGCGCGCGCCGCTGCACCTTCGGGGCAACGGAACTGCCCGGTCACGCGGAGATCGTGCGGCGGAACAGCGAACATCTGCTGGAGATCATCGACGACATCCTGGACATCTCCAAGATCGAAGCGGGCAAGCTACAGGTCGAGCAGATCCGCTGCTGCCCGGTGCGGATCCTGGCGGACGTCGAGTCGCTGATGCGCGTGCGGGCCGACGGGAAGGGTCTCTCCCTGGCGGTGGAGTACGACGGACCCCTGCCCGCGACCGTCCGCACCGACCCCACCCGTCTGAAGCAGATCCTCATGAACCTGGTCGGGAACGCCATCAAGTTCACCGAGCACGGCGAGGTGCGCGTGGTGGCGCGCTGCCTGTCGCCGGAGGCGTCGGCCGGCGAGGGCACCCCCGGGGCTCTGCTGTGTTTCGATGTGATCGACACCGGCATAGGCATGTCCGACGAACAGATGCAGCGTCTGTTCGAGGCCTTCGCCCAGGGAGACACCTCCACCACCCGCAAGTTCGGCGGGACCGGGCTGGGCCTGCTGATCAGCAAGCGCCTGGCGGAGATGCTCGGGGGCCGGATCAGTGCCCGGAGCCGGCCCGGCCAGGGCAGCACCTTCCGCCTGACGGTAGCCACGGGCCCCCTGGAGGGCGTCGAGATGCTCGAGGACCCGGCCGCGGCCGGCAGCAGCGCGGGGGAGGGTTCGGCCCGATCGGCCGGGCCCGGCGACGGTCGGTTTCACTGCCGACTCCTGCTGGCCGAAGACGGCCCGGACAACCAGCGCCTGATCGCCCACCTGCTCCGGAAGGCGGGTGCCGAGGTCAGCGTGGTTGAGAACGGTCGCCTGGCCGTGGAGGCCGCCTTCGCCGCACGTGATCGGGGCAGGCCCTTCGACGTCATCCTGATGGACATGCAGATGCCCGTCATGGACGGCTATGAGGCTACGGCCCTGCTCCGCCGCCGCGGGTACGCCGGCCCGGTCATTGCCCTGACCGCCCACGCCATGACCGGGGATCGGGAGAAGTGCACCCGGGCCGGCTGCGACGACTACGCCACCAAGCCCATCGACCGCCAGAGGCTGCTCGCCGTGCTCCGCCGTCACCTCCGGGCGGGGACGCTCGAGCCGGCCGGCCTGTAGCGAGCCGCCCGGTCCGCCCTGCCGGACCGGATCGTCGACCCGCCCCCCTCAACGAGCCGCGAACACTGCGCCAGAGTGCCGCCCGTTCATGTTTCCCGGCACCCGTCGCAGTCGAGTGGCAATTCCGTGGAGGCAGCGGGGGGGTGTTTGGTAAACTGGAACGGGCGATCAAGCTGGTTCGCTCAGACACTGGTGAATACCCAAGCTGGAGGAGGCCTGCTCGTGATCCGGGTTGCGCATGACCACACACCTCCGTTGCCGTGGCTCTGGGGGGCCGTTCTGCTGGCGGTCGTCGCGGGGCAGGCCGGGGCGGCCGAGTCGGCGGTGACCCCGGCCGCCCTGGCACCACAGGCCGGGATGCCCCTCGTGCTGGAGCTGAACCTGCCGGCCGGGCCCGATGACGCGCCGGCGACCTGGAATTCCGCCAATGTGGCCCAGTTCTTCGTCCGTGTGGCCGGCGAGCAACGGACGTTGCTTCCGGTCAACGCCGACGGAGACGGGCGGCACGCCCGCCTGACCATCGACCGGGCCGGCCCGGCCCTGCTGTGCATCGGCGCGGGCCCACCCGCAGCCCGCGGGCATAGCGACTCCTGGCAGCGGGTGACGCACTGCACGAAGATCGTGCTCGACGTCCGTCCTGCCGACGGGCGAGCGCCCGCCACGTACACGCCCAACCCCGGCATCACCGCCAAGACCGGCCAGAAGATCGAGATCATGCCCATGGTCGATCCCTTCCGGCTGCGGGTGGGCGACGATCTGCCCGTTCGCGTGTACTACGAAGGCGTCAGGATCAGCAACGCCCGGGTCACCGCCACGGTCCGTCCCTCGGGCTTCAGCGGTCCGGGCACCGAGATCCAGGCGGCCCGGCCCACCGACGCCCACGGCACGACCTGGCTGCACGTTTCCAGGCCCGGCACCTGGGTCGTCCGGCTGGTTCACGAAGTCGATGGTCAGGCCGGCCCGCAACGCTGCGTGGCCGAGCTGATCTTCCGGGTCGCTGAAGGAGGGGAGCGGTAATGGCAACACGACAGACAGCCTGGAGAATCAACCTGACCGGCTCCGCCGTGGGGCTTGCCTGCCTGGGGCTGTGGCTGTCGCTGAGCGGTTCGGCCACTGCCGCGCCACCCGACTGGGTGGAACTCGGCCCGGCGCCGATCATCACCGGCGCCTACACCGGCCGGGTCTCGGCGCTGGCGTGCAGTCCGACCAACCCCGACAAATACTACGCGGCCGGCGCGGACGGCGGTGTCTGGCGCACCTACGACGCGGGCGAGTCGTGGACCCCGCTGACGGATTTCCTGCCTACCTCCGCCATGGGCGCCCTGGCCATGGACCCGACGGACGAGAACGTGCTCTACGCCGGCACGGGCGAGGCCAACTTCGCCAACCACAGCCGGTACGGGCTGGGGCTGTACCGCACCACGGACGGCGGCGACACCTGGGACCAACTCGCCGAGGAGGCCTTCGCCGGCCGGTGCTTCTCCCGGATCGTGGTCGACTCGCTGGACCCGGCGACGCTCTACGCGGCGATCACCCACGCCGGTGGCTTCCCCGCCGGGGTGGCGGCGCGGGGGCACCCCGCGACCTGGGGGCCCCTGGGCGTCTTCAGGTCGACGGACCGCGGTGAAACCTGGACACACCTGACCAACGGTCTGCCCGCGATCTCCGCCACCGACCTGGCCATCGACCCGGTCAACCCGCAGGTGCTCTACGCCGCCATCGGCGACATCTTCGGCGAGCCCGAGAACGGCATCTACAAGAGCACCGACGGCGGGGAGCACTGGGACCGGCTCTACGGCGGGCTGCCCACCAGCGGGGTGGGGCGGATCTCCCTGGCCATCTCGCCCAGCAAGCCGACCGTGCTCTACACCATCTACACCTACGCGTCGACGTCCACGGGCGGGGGCGCCTCCACGCTGAACGTCTACCGCACCGACAACGGCGGCGCGAGCTGGACGGCGCTCAACCCGGGGAACTTCCAGGCGACCTACGGCTGGTACCTCTCGACCGTGATCGTGCATCCGGCGGAGGAGGACACCGTCTTCGTGGGTGGGCTGGACCTGCTGCGGACCACCAGCGGCGGCGGCTACTGGTCGTACGTCACTCCGCCGCACGTGGACATGCACGCCCTGGCCTGGGACGCGGCCGGCCGGCTGGTGGTCGGCGACGACGGCGGCGTGCATCGCACCACCAACCTGGGAGGGAGCTGGACCTCGCACAACCAGGGCCTGGGCTGCATCCAGTTCTACGCCGGGCTGTCGCTCAGCCCCGCCGCCCCGCAGTACCTCTACGGCGGGACGCAGGACAACGGCACCAACTGGCGCCAGCAGGACAATCCCTTCTGGACGCAGGTCATCGGCGGCGACGGTGGCTGCACCGGCGTGCGCCCGGACCACCCCAACTACGTGTACGGCGAGTACCAGGGCACGGGCAACCTCTACCGCTCGACGAGCTACGGCGGCTCGTTCGGCTACAGCGGCTCGGGCATCTCGTCGTACGACCGGAACTGCTTCCTGCCTCCCTTCGTCATCAACCCCGACCAGGACAGCCAGATGCTCTACGGCACCCACCGCATCTGGTACAGCAACAACTCCGGCTCGAGCTGGAGCGTCCGCAGCGGCGACCTGACCACCGGCTCCGGCGCGATCCGCTCGCTGGTGCTTGCCCCGTCGAACCCGCAGACGGTCTACGCGGTGACCAACGACGGCAACGTGCAGGTCAGCGCCGACTTCGGCGCCTCCTGGACGTTGTCGCTGACCGGGGTGCCCGGCTGGCCGCGGATCACCCGGCAGGTGGGCGTGGATCCGACGAACGACCAGCGGGCCATCCTGGCGGTGTCCAACTTCGACGCCGAGCAGCTTCTGCTGACCCTGGACCGCGGGGCGAGCTGGGTGGCCATCGACGGAGACCTGCCCGACGTCCCGGTGAACGCGGCAGCCATCCGCCCCCGGGCGGGGCAGGACGTCTTCTACGCCGGGGCGGACAACGGCGTGTACGTCTCCACCAACGGCGGGGTCAACTGGAAACGCCTGGGCGGCAACCTCCCCAACGCACCGGTGATCGACCTGATTCTGGACGAGGACCGCCAGCGGCTGGTGGCGGCGACCCAGGGCCGGGGGGCTTGGTCCCTGCCCATCCTCTACACGGGTGATTTCAACGGGGACAACGACGTGGATCTGGAGGACTTCGCTGCCTTCGCGCTGTGTTTGAGCCAGTCGTCCGCGGGTCGGACCGGCGAAAGCTGCCTGGAGGCCTTCGACTCCGACGGCGACGAGACGATCGATCTGGCGGACCTGCCCGACTTCCTTGCCGTGCTGACTGGTCCGTAACTGTCTTCGGAGAAGTGAGTTAAGTCTGCCTGCCGGGTTTCGGGCCGGTCCTCTCCGCGCCCGCCGTGCCGCAACTGTGAAAATCCCATCCGCCACATCCTCCTTTTGCGGGTCTACAGAGATGAGCAGATCACGTCAACGCAACAGGAGTATGCTGTGGTCGGACAAGCCATTCCAGACTGTGTCCCGAACTCCGAGGTGCTGCAGGGGCTGCGGGACTGGCGGAACAAATCTGCCTGGCGGGCGTTCATGGCCCGCTACCGGCCCATCGTGGTGCGCTTCGCCCGATCGTTGGGCGCCAACGCGGCGGACGCGGAGGATGCCGCCCAGGAGGTGATGGTTGTGCTCCTGCGCGACTTCGAACGGGGGGCTTACGACCCCTCCAGAGGGCCGCTGACGAGTTGGCTCTGTGGGATCGCGTTCCGCAAGGTAAAGGACCTCCAGCGTCGTGGCGGCCGGGAATGCTATCTTGCCGACCTGCCCGAGGGCGTCGAACTGCTGAGCGCCCTCGAGGCCCCGGACGAAGTCAGCCAGCCCTGGGAAAGCGATCGACTCCGGGCGGTGCTCCTGGCCTGCCTGATCGACCTGACCCGCCACCTGACGCCCCAGACCCTCGCGGCCTTTGTGCTGAGGTGTGTGGCCGATTGGCCCACCCGGCAGGTCGCCGAGGTGTTGGGGATCAGTCGCAACGCGGTGTACATCGGCAAGAACCGCGTGCTCTCGCGCCTGCGTTGCTCTCCGTGCTCGCTGGGGGACCATCCGCAGTTCGGCCGGGGATGGGCCGAGCCGGCCCTGCCCGCGTTCGGGACGGCCCCGCAGCCCGACCGGCACCTGCTTCCCGGAAACTGACCGGCTGTCGGTCCACCAGGACCCGGCGGAGCCGATCATCACGCCGGCGCCTCGCCGCGCCATCGCCCGGACTCCCTTCACCTCCCGGCAGCTCGCCCCGGCTCTGCTGTCTAAGTGACGTATGTCCCGGACGTTAGCATGGCCGTATGACCGCGTGTTTCCAGATTAGACCATTTGACATTTTATTTGGATTAAACAGCGGATAGACGCTGGACTTGCCTGTTTTTATCGGTTATATTCTCCAAATATAAAACAAGTGTATTTTTCCTGCTTTGCCGAGCCGATGGCCCGTGCTTGTGCTCGTGAGGTCGTCGGGTCGCCGCCACTCGGTTTTCTGGGTGGACGCCGAAATGGGGGACGGTGGACGCACCCTGCCCGTCGGCCGCTTCGTGCCTCAGGAGCGGTCGCGGGCGGGGGCTTTACTCGCCCCGGGAGCAGGGCAGTTGTCCGCATGTCCGACGCCACGGCCACCTGGGCCGGTACGGCCGGGGGAGGAAGCAACTCACCTCCCGCAGAGCGGAAACGAGCGAAACGGCGCAAGATCTCCGGCCCGGTTTGCAGGGGCGGAGGGTATCCTGATGGGGCAGGGGTGACCACGTCGGAAGGCAGTCTTCCCACGGCCGCGTCAATGGGGGTGTGCCTTGCGAGCGATGCCGTGCGAAGTGAGGCCCGCTCCGGACACAGACGGCGCCCTCTCTGACGACTCCTGCCGGGAACAACGGGCAACGACAGATCAGGAGGTTGGAGCATGAAACGGCGCATCGTTCCTGCCTGCATGGCCGTGTGCGCGGTCCTGCCGGCGCTGGCCCTGGGCGCGGGCCCGGGCATCGAAGCAGCGCTCAGTGTGAAGAGCCACGCCACCGGCGATTACGGCCTCGACCTGCTCGGGGCGGTCGAGCCCCGGGCCGGCGGCGTGAGCGAGCTGGTGGTCACCTTCGACACCGCCATCGATCCCGCCACCGTGGCGGGGCACATCGCCATCCGGGATGAGACGGGGACGTCCTACCCCGGCTTCAGTTGGGCGCTGGAAGGGGCGGTGCTCACCATCGTGCCGGATCCGGCGCTGGGCGAGCACTGCTTCACGGTGGACTTTGCCGGGCTGGAGTCCACGGCCGGGGAGGTGTCGGACGCCCGCGTGCAGTTCATTGCCCTGGAGGGTGACATCACCGGAGAGGGCGTGGTCAACTCGGTGGACTACTCCAGCGTCAAGCCGTGGTACGGCGCCGCGGTGGATGAAGAGACGTTCCTCTACGACCTGACGGTGAGCGACCCGGTGGTCAACGCCATCGACGGGTCTTTCGTGAAGCCGCGTTTCGGCCACAGCGTGTCCTGCCCGCAGGAGGTTGTCACGGCGGAGCTGGCCGGCAACTCGCTGGAGACCTACCCCTACTTCGAGTACGTCCGAGCCTTCAACGAGGACGCCACCGTCGAAGTGGCCGTCGATCCGGCGCGTTTCCCCGGGATCGTGGGACGGACCTGCGACATCCACGTCGTGGGAGCGAAGGACGCAGCCGAGTGGGAGGCCGATCCAGCCCTGCTGGACGTGACGCCGGGCGGCGCCCTGGAGGCGGTGTTCGGCGGGGCGACCATTCAGGGCAACACCTTCGTGGTGACCGGGCCGTACGACCTGGACGCCGACGCGGGGATCGGGCTCGGCGTGGGCTACGACGTTGTACTGGACTGTGACCAGGACGGGCAGCTCGGGGCGGGAGACTACATCGACGGCCTGGGGGATGAGGCCGGCCTGTACGCCGTGGCGGACACCACGGCCCCGGGACCGATGGGCGTCACCGAGATCGAGTACAGCGCCGGGGCCTGGCTGACGCAGATTGCCTACTACCCCACCGACATCGCGCTGCTCGGTGAACTGCCGCTGGTCACCATCGGCCACGGCGGGGGGCACTACTACACCTGGTACGGCCACATCGGGCACCACCTCGCTTCCCACGGTTGCGTGGCGATGAGCTACAAGAACAACACCGCGCCCGGTATCGAGGTCGCCGCAACCACCACGCTGGAGAACACGGATTACCTCATCGGGGCGCAGGGCGTGATCGCTGGTGGCGTGCTGAACGGGCACATCGATTCCAGCAGGATCATCTGGATCGGGCACGGCCGCGGCGGTGAGGGCATCGTGCGGGCCTACGACCGGCTGTTTACCGGCGCGTATACCCCCGACCATTTCGGCGTCGACGACGTCGTCCTGCTGAGCCCGATGGCGCCCACGAACTTCCTGGGGACCTACAAGTCGCACCCGCACGATGCCAGCTTCCACCTGTGGACGGCCGCGGCGGACGCCGACGTCTCGGGTGCCCCGGGCAGTCCGCTCTCGCACCTGCTGGCGTTGCACGACCGGGCGACGAACTTCCGGCATTCGACCATCCTGCAAGGCGTGGGACACGGCGACTTTCTGGACTACGACGGTTCCTCCTTCGGCACGGGCCCCTGCCTGATCGGCCGGGAGAACGCCCACCTGATCCTCAAGGGGCTGTTCCTGCCGCTGGTCAGGCACTACGCCGAGGGCAACCTGCCGGCCATCGATTTCTTCTGGCGGCAGTGGGAGGCCTTCAAGCCCATCGGGGCGCCCACCCAGTACTGCGAGGTCACCGGCGGCGACGCCGTGGTGGTCACCCGGACGTACCAGAACGGCGTGACCGCCGCCAAGTTCGTCATCGACGATTACCAGGCCGAGCCCGGCCCGGGGGTGAGCAGCTCGGGAGGGGCGGTCAGCTACAGCGTGACCAACGTGCACGAGGACATCCTGCGGGATACGGACGCCGTCTTCGCCTGGCTGTCGACCGACCCGATGAACGGCATGATCCACGCCCAATCGACCGACACCAGCCGCGGCGTGGTCTTCGACTGGGATGGAAAGGACGCCTTCTACGAGTTGGAGATCATCCCGGCGGAGCGGGACTTCACCGACGACAAGTACCTGTCCTTCCGGGCCTGCCAGGGCACGCGGCATCCGTATACGGTTGCGGAGATCGGGGATCTGACCTTCACGGTCACCCTGCGGGACGCCGGTGGTACGACCGGCTCGATCGACATCGGTGCCTATGGTGGCGGCATCGAGGAGCCCTATCAGCGGGAAGGCTACGGCGTGGGCACCGGCTGGTTCAACGAGTTCGAGACCATCCGCATCCGGCTGACGGATTTCCTGGCCAACGGGTCGGGGCTGGACCTGGCGGATATCGAGGCGGTCCGCTTCGAGTTCGGGCCGTCGTTCGGCTCGAGCCAGGGCCGGATCGGTCTCGACGAGATCGAGCTGACCGGTGACGATCTGCCGGAGTAGGCACCACTGCCCGAGCGTCGTTCCGAGAGGACGACGCCGGCGTGGAGAACACTGATCCCCAACGACAAGGACACCATACCATGAGCGCATTTGCTCTGCTGTGCATGATCCTGGTGGCGGGCGCCGGCGAGCCCGAAGGCATGCCGCCCGTGCCCAACACCCCGGCGGCCGTGGAAGGCATTGTTTACGCCCGTCCTTTCACCCTCGAGGAAGGGTACCGGTTCGCCTGGCGGAAGGAACACCCCACCGTCAGCGAGGGTTACGTTGTGGTTCTGCAGGTGGACCCGGCCCTGGTGCACCCGCGCAACTCGCTCGAGCCGGTGCTCTACGTAGGGGACCGGACCGCCGAGCGGGTCAACCTGGGGCACAAGTCCGGCCGGCTGATCGCCCTGGTTCCCGGCCGGATGGACCTGGCCACGGCGCCCGTGTGGTTCGGCACACCCGAGCTGCCCGAGCGGGTGGACGCCGCGACGATCGCCAAGGAGAGGGCCCGAGCGAAGAAGGCCGGCATCGAGGCGTTTGGCAAGGAGGCGATCACCGCCGCCCTGCGGCGGGGCGGCGAGCGGCTCGAAGCCGCCGATCACGACGCGCTGATGCGTGAGCTTGCCGGCCTGGTCCGGGAATATTCGCCGGAAGAGAAAGAGCTCGCCGAGAGCCTGGCGATGATCGGCCGGCGGTAACGGCCCTTCGTGGTCCCGGCACGGCGGAAGGCGGGCAGCCCCGAAGCCGGCTGGGGCTGCCGACCCTACTCCCGCTTCTGGGGTCGGGAGCCCGCGCGGCCCGGCGGAACCCGGGACCGGCATGTTCCATCCCGCGACCGGCGCGGCGGTGTGGCCGGGGGCACCACGCCGCCGCCCGTCTTGCGGGCCCGGGGTACGCCCGTCCCGGCGGGACTCAGCGCCGGTTGCCGCGGCGGACCCGCAGGCCGACCAGGCCGGCGGCGCAGAGTCCGAAGGGCAACAGCCCCACTGCGCCGCAGGCCAGGGGCCCGCCGGGGAAGAACACGCCGTCGATAAACGGCTCCTCCACCGGGAAGCCGTGGAAGCGGGCCGAGTCGGCGCAGTCCTGCAAGCCGGCGTCGAGCAGGTCCTGCTCGCTCATGATCACGACGGTCGTGATGCCCTCGGGCTGGTCGCGGTCACCGATGTCGGCCACCTGGAAGGCCTCGTCGGAGAGCACCCACAGGCGGCCGTCCAGCACGTCGGCCCGGCGGATCAGCCCCTGGTGCCGGAGGAAGCCCCGCTCGCCCAGCGAGAAGCGCCTCAGGTCGATGAGCTGGAGCGAGTCCACGTAGTCGAGGCGGCTCGGGTCGTAACTGCTGATGGGCAGGAGGATGAGTTCCTCGTCCTCCAGGACCCGGAGGGCCTTCTCGTCCACGGTAGCCTCGGAGGTGGTGTCGGAGGTCCACATCTCCCCCAGGACGATGCGATCCAGTTGCTGGGGGCGGGACGGCTCCGAAACATCGTAGAGGGCCACCGCCGGGCGGAACCCCGCCTGGTCGTCGAAGCCCACGCCCACCAGCCGGTCGTCCAGGGGCACCAGGTGGGTGGACCAGCCGGGCACCTCCAGCTCGCCGACCACGGCCGGATCGGCCGGATCAGCCAGGTCGAGCACGAACAGCGGGTCCACCTGCCGGAAGGTGACCGCGTAGCCCCGCGGGCCGTCGAAACGCACCGTGCGCAGCGTCTCCCCGACCTCGATGGGCAGATCCGCCAGGCGCTGCACGTTGTCCGGGTCGCTCAGGTCGTAAACATAGAGCGCCACCAGCGGGGTGACGGAGGACACGCTGCGGTCCTCGGTGATCACCCGCAGGACACCGTCGTGCTCGTCGGCGTAGAAGCGATTCTCGAGGTACCCGGGCACGCGGAACGGTTTCCGCGTGACGATGGCCCCGCCGGGATCGGAGATGTCCACCTGGATCACCCGGGTGGTGTCGGCCGCGTCGGGGTCGTCACCCAGCACGTACATCGTCTCGCCGGTCACATGGATGTCGAGCGCCTCTCCGGGCTCCTCGACGCGCTCGATCAGGCGGATGTCCTGCGGATCGGCGATGTTGACGGAGACCACGAAGACGTAGGGCTCGTAGTCGGCGGGGTCGATCCAGGCGAACTCGGCGCCGAGCTGGAGATCCTCGGTGACCACAAACCGCAGGGCGCCGTCGTCGAGCACCTCGGCGGTGGCCGGTACGGGCGTCCAGCCGGCGAAGCGGTATCCCGAGTCAGGCTCGGCGGTCGCGGTGACCACGTCGCCGTAGGCGTAGGCTTCCTGGCTGGGGTCCAGCAGCACCACGCCACCCGCCGAATCCGTGGCCTCGATGGTGATCTCCTCCGCGGCCCGCTCGCCGAGCGCGAAGCTGCCCAGGGAATCAACGACCGCCCACATCGAGTGGAACTCGGGATTCTCGAACAGGACATAGCCGAAGTCACCGACCTGGGTGGTGGGCTCGGATTCGCCCACGAAGGTGGTGCCCGCCGGCACCCAGTAGCCCAGCGCCGGGTCCCACCGGTAGACGGCCAGGTCGCCGGGCGGCAGGCCCGTCTGGGTGGCGATGGCCGCCGTCTTGACCTGTGCCGAGACCACACCGGTGAAGGCGCCGTCGGCCAGGTCGCCGTCGGCCGTCACGGTGGCGGACACGGCGTTGGCTCCCGGGATGCCGGCCAGCGTGCCCTGGGTGTCGCCGTCGCTGACGGTGATCTGGATAAAGCCCTCCGGATCGGCACCGCTCACGCTCAGCTCACCGCGGACCAGGGCGGGCGAGATCGCGAAGGTCATGGCCTCGCCGTCCTCGCCGACCGTGACTGCTGCGGTGGTGGTGGAGGGCGGCTGCGGCTCGTCGTCCTGGCCGTCGTCGTTCTCATCACCCGCGTCGTCCTCGCTCTCGGGGCCCCGCAACATATTGCCGGCCGCGTAGAGAACCTCGCCGACCCGTCGCGTGGCGGTGACGTAGCCCTCCAGATCAAAGTGAGCCAGCTCGAACGGTGCGGCCGGATCGCTCACGTCGGCCACCGTCAGCCGGCTGCCCTCGTAGTCCGGGTGCAGGTAGTCGTTGGCCAGCTCGGCGTCGTCGAACGAGACCGGCTCGCCCGCGCAGGTATAGAAGTCGGCGGTGGTTACCACGTATGCCCGGCCGTCGTCCACGATGAGTTCCACGCCGCGGCCCTGTATGGAGACACCGCCCACCAGCTCGGCCCGCTCGATGGTGCGGGCATCGATGATCCGCAGGCCCCGGTAGCGGTTGGCCAGGTAGAAGTAGCCGGACTGGTACTTGACGATGTCGGCCTCCTCGATCTCGCGGCCGATCGACTGATCGGCGGGATCACCGGAATCGCCCTCCGCGCCGCCGGCCCCACCACTGCTCGCCGCCTGGCAGCCACCGAGCACCAGCAGGACCGCGCAACACACCCCGCACAACCCCACGGCGCACCGGGGCAGGTCGGCGCGCCGGGCGCGGCTCCGTCGCCTGCTGACCATCAGACAGCACCGTGGCTTCTCCACTCGTTTGATCACCTTGGTTCTCCCGCTGAAGACTTGCCCGGATTCGCAGTTCGGCAGCATTCTAACCTCCCGCCAGGTGTCCTGCACGAGTGCCTTGCCGATACCGGGGCCACGGATTACAGTTGCATGACGATATCCCGTTTGGCTAAACTAGGCGTATCGTGGGGTTCTCGGGGCGAGGCCGGGCGGTGGTCGGCCTGGGTGCACATCGTTTCTTCAGCCTGAGCGAAGGGAAGCCGGCGGATCAAGACCGCGGTGAGGAGGCGGCACGATGAGCAGGTGGAAACACTCCGTAGCGGTGGTGGCGTGGTTGGTCGCGGGTGGCGCGGTGTTGGCCGCCGGCCCCGGGATCGAAAGCGCCGTGAGCGTCAGAAGTCATGAACCCGGTGAATACGGGCTGGATGTGCTCGCGGCAGTCGAGCCGCGGGCGGGCGGGGTGATGCGGCTCGAGGTCGTCTTCGACACCGCCATCGATCCCGACAGCGTGGCGGAGCACATCGAGATCACCGACGAGACCGGCACGGCACACACCGGCTTCACCTGGGAGCTGGCCGGGGCGGTGCTGACCGTCCTGCCCGAACCACCGCTGGCCGAACACTGCTACACGATCGACTTCGCGGGGCTGGAGTCCGCCGCGGGCGAGGTGACCGACGCGGTCATCGAGTTCATCGCCCTGGAGGGGGACGTCACCGGCGACGGCATCGTCAACACGGTGGACTACTCCAGCGTCAAGCCGTGGTACGGGGCGGCGGTGGACGCCGAGACCTTCCTGTACGACCTGACCGTCAGCGACCCGGTGGTCAACGGGATCGACGGATCGTTCGTCAAGCCGCGGTTCGGGAACAGCGTGGAGTGCCCCCAGAAGGTGACGGCCACCCACCTGGCCGGCAACGCGCTGGGGCAGTACCCCTGGTTCGAGTACGTCCGGGCCTTCAACGAGAACGCCACCGTCGAGGTGGCCATCGACCCGGCCCGGTTCCCGGAGATCGCCGGGCAGACCTGCGACATCCACGTGGTCGAGGCCAAGGCCAAGGCAGACTGGGAGGCTGACCCGTCGCTGGCGGACGTGACGCCGGGCGGCGCCCAGACGCAGACCTTCGCCGGCGGCACGATCCAGGAGAACACCTTCACCGTGGCCCAGCCGTACGACCTGAGCGCCGACGCGGGCACGGGGCTGGGCGTGGGCTACGACGTCGTGCTGGACTGCGACCAGGACGGCCGGCTCGGCCCCGGCGACACCATCGACGGCCTGGGCGACGAGGCGGGCTTCTACACCGTGCACGACACCACCGCTCCGGGCCCGCTGGCGGTCAGCGAGGCTCAGTACAGCGGGGGGTCCTTCTGGCTGACGGAGATCACCTACTACCCGAGCGCCATCGCCTCCATGGGCGAGCTCCCCCTGGTGACCTTCAGCCCCGGCCTGGGGTACCACCACACCTGGTACGCCCACCTGGGGCATCACCTGGCCTCCTACGGCTTCATCTTCATGTGCCACGAGAACAACGACGGGGCGGGGACGGAGGTCGCTTCCCGCGTGACCATCGACAACACCGACTACATCATCGGCCATCAGGGTATCATCCAGGGCGGCGTGCTCGACGGCCACATCGACACGCAGCGCATCGTCTGGCTGGGCCACGGCCGGGGCGCCGAGGGAATCGTCCGGGCCTACGACCATCTCTACGACGGGAGCTACCCGGCGGAGCACTTCGATGTCGATGACATCGTCCTGCTCAGCGCCATTTCGCCGACGGACTTCCTGGGCAGTGCGGCGTCGGATCCGCACGGCGCGAACTTCCATTTGTGGACGTCCGCATCGGATGCGTACATCGACGGCGCTCCCGTCAGTGTGATCGGCTGGTCCTTCTCGCTGCACGACCGGGCGACGGGTTTCCGGCAGGCGACCATCCTGCACGGCTCGGGCTATGGCGATTTCGCCGATCTCGACGGCGCCCACCTGGCCACCGGGCCGTGCCTCATCGGCCGGGAGAACACCCACCTGATCCAGAAGGGTCTGCTCCTGCCGCTGGTCCTGCACTACACGGAGCGCAACCTGCCGGCTGTGGACTTCTTCTGGCGGCAGTGGGAGCGATTCCAGCCGATCGGCGCCCCGTCGCTCCACTGCGAGCTGACCGACTCGGACGCGGTGGTGGTGACCCAGACCTACCAGAACGGGGTCGCGGGGGCGAAGTCCATCCTGGACGACTACCAGAGCGAGCCGGACCCGGCGGTCAGCAGCTCGGGCGGGGCGGTCAGCTACAGCGTGGCCCACGTGCAGGAGGATCTGCTGGCGGACACCGACACGCTCTATCAGTGGACGGTGGCCGACCCCCTGAACGGGATGCTTCATGCCCGCACCACGGACACCAGCCGCGGGGTGGTCTTCGACTGGGACAGTGACGCGTTCTACGAGCTGGAGATCGTCCCGGCCGAGCGCGACTTCACCGACGACGAGTACCTCTCCTTCCGGGCGTGTCAGGGCACGCGGCACGTGAACACGACGGCGGTGCTCGAGGACCTGACCTTCACGGTCACGCTGCGGGACAGCGCCGGCGCCACCAGCTCGATCAACATCGGCGCCTACGGCGGCGGCATCGAGGAGCCTTACCAGCGCGATGGCTACGGCGTGGGGGCCGGCTGGTACAACGAGTTCGAGACCGTTCGCATCCGGCTGGCGGACTTCCTGGCCAACGGCTCCGACCTGGACCTGGGCGACATCGTGGCCGTCCGCTTCGAGTTCGGCCCTTCCCATGGCTCGAGTGAGGGCCGCATCGGTCTCGACGAGATCGAACTGGTCCGCGACGCCTTCCCCTGGTGACCGCGGCACGGCCACTGGTTCCGCAGGGCGACCGTTGACGCCCCGGACCCCGCTCGCCACCATGGGGGTACCTGGCCGGGTGATCGGGATACGTATTGCGGAGGAAGGCGATGTTTCAGCGGATGGCCAACGGCTGGCAACTGGCCAAACAGAGCTGGCGGGTGCTCATGCTGGACAAGGAGATGCTGGTCTTCCCGCTGCTCAGCGGCGTGGCCTGCCTCCTGGTTCTGGCCAGTTTCGTCGTGCCGCTGGCCGGCAGCGGGTACGTGCAGCAGATCGAGGAGCAGGAGACCCTGCCCCAGGACCCGGTGGCCTACCTGCTGCTGTTCGCCTTCTACTTCTGCAACTACTTCGTGATCATCTTCTTCAACGCGGCCCTGATCGCCTGCGCGGTGATCCGCTTCCAGGGAGGCGACCCGACCGTGGCCGACGGCCTGCGGGCCGCGGCGGCCCGGCTGCCGCAGATCGTCGCCTGGGCCCTGGTCAGTGCCACCGTGGGCGTGATTCTCAAGGCCATCGAGTCCCGGTCCGAACGCGTGGGCCGGATCGCGGCCGGCCTGCTGGGGGCGGCCTGGGGAATCGGCACCTACTTCGTGGTCCCGGTCCTCGTGGTGGAGAAGGTGGGCCCCTTCCAGGCGGTGAAGCGGTCGCTGTCCGTCCTGCGCCGCTGCTGGGGTGAGGCCATCGTGGCCAACTTCGGGATCGGGCTGTTCGTGTTCCTGCTGATCCTGGCGTCGCTGGTGCCGGGCGTCATCGGCGTGTTGCTGGGCACCACGCCCGCCGTGATCGGGGGCATCGTCGTCACCGCCCTGCTGATCATCCTGGTGTCGCTGATCTCCTCGGCGTTGAGCACCATTCTCCTGGGGGCTCTGTACCAGTACGCCTCCGCCGGCACCGCCCCGCCGCAGTTCGACACCGGCACCCTGGAGAACGCCTTCGTGCGGAAGTAGCCGTCGTTCCGCTGGCGAGGGGGAGCCCGAGCGAGCCGCGCCCCGGCGCGCCGGGACCGCGCTCGTGCCCAACAAGGCGTGCTCGGACATGCCGCCGAGCGCTCCGTCATGCCAGCCAGCGCCGGGATAAACCCGGCGGCTCGATACCAGACGAGCGCGCTCGGGAATGCGAACACCGCCGGCCGCGGCGCGCCGGCTCACCACCCGGCTCAACCGAGGCCCAGGGCGAACGCCTGGCGGATGCGGCTGGTGCGCAGGCTCTCGGCGGGGGCGAGGCGGTAGCGCTCGGCGTCGCGGGGAGCCTGGATCTTCGCCAGCCGCTTCCAGCCCTTGTTCATGCCGTGGATGAACAGCGCCGCGGTCAGGCTGCGGGTGCGCAGCAGCGTGCGCAGGGTGCGCTTCCACACCCAGGGCACGTTGGCAGCGATGTGCCGCAGCTCGTAGATGGCCTCGTCGAGCTGCTCGGCGCTCATGTTGCGGGGGTGGTAGACGGTCTCGACGAAGGTGTAGCGCTCCCAGTCGGTGGGGTAGTCGGTGGCGAAGATGCGGCCGTCGGCCATGTAGCGGTCGTACATGTCCGTGCCCGGCAGCGGCGTCAGGTTGGTGATCTGGATGGTGTCGATCCCCAGCCGGACGGCCTCCAGCGCCGTGGTCGAGACCGTGTCCATGGTGTCCTGATCGGCGCCGATGATGAACCCGCCGAACACGCTGATGCCCGCCCGCTGGAAGCCCTGCACCAGCTCGCGGTAGCGGTCCACGTTCTTGCGGTTGATGCCCTTGTGGTAGTCCTTGAGGGAGTCGGCGTTGAGCGTCTCGAAGCCGATGAGCATCCCCCGGCAGCCGGCCTGGTAGGCCAGGCGCAGCCCCTCGGGATCGTCGCCCATGTTGATGGTGGTCTGGCTGAACCAGAGCCGCTTCCTGCCGCGTTTGATGATCTGGCGGAGCAGCTCCTTGGCCCACTCGGCGTGCTTGCGGCCCACGCCGAAGAAGTTGTCGTCCACCACGAACAGGAAGCGCTTGGGCGTCTCGTTCCACTCCTCGATGATGTCGTCGATGCCGCGGCGGCGGATGGGCGCCCCGTTGAAGCGGGTGACGCTGCAGTACTCGCAGCCCACCGGGCAGCCGCGGGAGGTCTGGATGCTGGCCACGTCGTAGGTGCCGTTGACGGGCTGGAGCCGCTGCTGGGCCCGGCCGATGGCCTCCAGCGGGCTGAGCCGGCCCTGGTAGCGCGGCTGGAGCCGGCCGTCCGCGGCGTCGCGGACGATGGTCGGCCAGATGTCGTCGCACTCCCCCACCGCCACGCAGTCCACGTGCCGCTGGGCCTCGTCGGGCACCGCCGAGGCGTGCGGGCCGCCCATGATCACCGGGATCCCCCGGCTGCGGCACCGGGCGGCGATCTCGTAGGCCCGGGTGGCCCCGCTGGTGTAGGCCGTCAGACCGACCAGGTCGTAGCGGCCGGCGGCAATCAGTGACTCGGTCGTGTCAAAGCCGAAGATCTCGTCGATCAGCTCGACCGGGTGCCCGTCCGGCACCAGCCGGGCCAGCACCTGCAGGCCCAACTGCGGGATGCGGCTGCCGATGGTGTGGTACCCTTCCGTCCGCCGGCTCACCGGGTTGATCAGCACGATTCGCAAGATGCTGCCCTCTCAGGTTCGGCGGGCGGGCGGGCCCCGCGCCGGGATCCGCCTGCGCCTGGTGCGGCAACAGCGGCCTCTCCTCGCCCGAACCGCAGCTACGCTATCGCCGGGCGCGGGCGGCGTCAATCAGCGGCGAGGGCCATTCCCGGATTGCGGATGTGTGGATCAAAAAGGGGCCCGCCCCGGCCGTGGCCGGGGCGGGCCCGATGTTCTGGCGCTGCCAAAGAGCAGCTACGTTGGCTGCCCTACGGCAGCGGACCTATGTTGCTCTCCACGGATCACCTCCTTTCAAAAACGGGACGCCCCGCGGAGCCTGCTGGAAAGCGGACTCACTCCGTCGGGCCTGATCCCACCCGCCGACCGCCGCCGGCAGGTACCTGGTGCGGACCGAACATCGCGGGCCGCACGCCGGAGTGGATTCGCCGCGTTCGCCCGCCGATTTTCGAACGAACGGCACGCGAACCCGCCTCCGCTGCACTCGATGTTAAGCAGGCTGCACAGCCCAAGTCAACGGGGAATCTGCCGGATCGGGAAAACACTCCCGGCTCTGTGGGCAGCGCCTTCAGGCGTGCCCGGGCGGGGCCGTTCCCCGACCCGGCGGGCGCGGGACTCCAGCCGAGCGAACTGGTAGAATCATCGTACCGAGCACCCTGCGGGGGCCTTCGTCTGACCTTCCTTTCGCACCTGGGCGACGGTGCCGCGGCCGCAGTCAGACGGCGGCAGAACAGCGGAAGACCAGGACAGCATGGTTCGCAACCGCCAGTCCCAGGATCTGTACCGGGAGATGCGCAAGCGCCTTATCCAGGAGACGGAGGCCTTCCTCGACGAGTCCCTCCGCCATCCCGAACGGTCGGTTCGCATTCCCACGGTGGTGGTCGGGCACGGCGTGTTTGCCCCGGCGTTCGCGGAAGCGTTCTGGAGCCAGGTGCTGGAGCTGCCCGACGAGCCGCAGGCCGGCCGGGACGAGTGGTGGCGGCGGCGTCTGGGGGCCTGAAGCCGTCCGGCCGCCGACCCGCAGGTCAGCCGCCACATGAAACGATCCACAGGCAGGGATGTGTGGGAAACCCGCGCCGCTCCGGCGTGGCGACGTCGGGAGGTGCCGCCGTAAAAATGGCGAAGGCGAATCTCGCCTTCAACCGGGATCCGCCTCGTGCCAAAGCGCGCAGTAACGTTTATTGCTCAGGCCGCGAATCAGAGGCTTTGAGGATAGGCCAACTGAAACGCGCCGTAGTCTGCCAGATCGACGTCTCCATCACGGTCGAAATCGACACACCGGCATTCGGAGTGCATGTCCAGCATGCCGGGCCCGGTGAAGCAGTGGGTGAGCGTCTCCAGCCGGCCGCAGCGCACCTCGGTCACCGTGCTGGCCACATCGGAGGGGCTCACCGGCTTCATGACCATCGGGGTGCCGCTGTCGCGGTCGGGCCGCCAGAGCGAGGCCACGCCGACGATCAGGGCGACGCTGGCCGCCACCTGGAGCCCGACGAAGACCCGGTGCCACGGACGCCGCACCGGCCCCGCCGACCCGCCCACCAGGGTGGTCGGGCTGACCGGGGTACGGCGAAAGACGCCGGCCTCTTCGAGCTGCTGAAGCTCGGCCAACAGCCCTTCGAGGTCTTCGGGTTGGCGACGAGGCTCGGTCACGATTCACTCCTTCGCGGCAGGTCCCACCGACCTGACCGCCTCACCGTAAAGGGAGTCGCAGGGAATCGCCGGAGGCGCGAACAGTTTCGCTCTTTTTTTCGAGGCAGCCCCGCAGCCGCTCCAGGACCCTTCGCCACCGCGAGCGGAGCGTGGATTCGGGGACCTTGAGCCGGCCAGCCGCCTCCTTCCAGCGCCCGGCGGTGATGGCCGCCAGCTCCCCGCAGAGGAACCGATCCGACTCGCCCAGCTCCGAGATGCACTCGCGCAGCGTCGAAATCTCCTCCAGATCGCCGACGATTGCAGGCACATCCTCTTTCTCGTCAATGACTTGCATCTGTTCTTCTGCGTCGGAGCCCGAGCCCAGCGGCGCGGATCCCGGGCGGCGCAGGGCGTCGATCGAGCGCCGGCGGGCGATTTGGATGAAGTATGACTGATAGCTGGCAATCTCGACGCTGCCCCGCTCCCGCAGCGACCGGCACAGGTCAGACCAGACCTCGGAGGCCACCGAGTCGAGCCAGAGCGGGTCCTGCCGGCAGCGCTCCCGGCTGGTCCGGAAGATGGTGTAGCGGATCAGCCGGTCGTAGCGGTCCATCAGCGGGCGGACCGCGGTCGGGTCGCCGTCGGCGATCCGGTCGAAGAGGTCCCGATCGGTCGGCTGCTGAGTGGAGTCCCCTGCCATCAGCGGCATTGTCGCGGGCGGCCCGGCGGGGTCAACCGCGGCGGTGTGCAAGACTCCCGGGGAGCGATACGATGGCCGGCCCGCGGCGCCGCGCCGCGGGGCGGAGCAACCCAGGAAGGCAGGATCGATGAGCAACAAGGCACCGGTGGATTTGCGGAGCGATACGGTGACCCGGCCCACGCCCGAGATGCGGCGGGCGATGGCCGCGGCCGAGGTGGGCGACGACGTGCTGGGGGACGACCCCACCGTCCTGCGGCTGCAGCAGAAGGTGGCCCGGCGGCTGGGCAAGGAGGCGGCGCTGTACGTGCCCTCGGGGACGATGGCCAACCAGACGGCCATCCGGGCCCAGACCGAGCCGGGCGACGAGATCATCGCCCACGAGATGTCGCACGCCTATATGTACGAATCCGGCGCCCCGTTCGCCCTGTCGGGCTGCTCGATGCGGTTTCTCCCCGGTGAACGCGGTTTGTTCGACGCGGGGCAGGTGCGGGCGGCCCTCCGGCCGGTCGAGTCGCACTTCGCCCGCAGCCGGCTGATCATCGTGGAGAACACCCACAACCGCGGCGGCGGCTCGATCTGGCCGGTGGACCGCCTCGGCCCCATCCGCGAGGTGGCCGACGAGTTCGGCCTGGGCATGCACCTGGATGGGGCCCGGCTCATGAACGCCTGTGCGGCCACCGGCCGAGAGCCCACCGAGTACACGCGGTACTTCGATACGGTGTCCATCTGCTTCTCGAAGGGGCTTGGTGCCCCGGTGGGCTCGGCCGTGGCGGGCGACGCCGAGACCATCCGCCGCTGCCACCGATTCCGCAAGATGTTCGGCGGGGGCATGCGCCAGGCGGGCGTCATCGCCGCGGCCGCCGAGTATGCCCTCGAGCACAACGTCGACCGGCTGGTGGAGGACCACGCGAACGCCCGCCGGCTGGCTGAGGCGATCGCCGAACTGCCCGGTGTGAGCATCGACCTGGCGGCCGTCGAGACGAACATCCTCTACTTCGATGTGGACGAGTCGCTCGGCACCGCCCAGTCGCTGGCCGACCGCCTGAAGGCCGAGGGCGTCTCGATGCTGGCCACGGCTCCGCAGCGCATCCGCGCCGTCACCCATCTGGACGTGGACGCCGCCGGCATCGACCGGGCCATCACAGTCCTGCGCCGCCTGCTGGAGCGGTAGCGAGCCGCCGTCCCGGAGCGGCGGGACCGGCGCTGTCTGCATTCCCGAGCGTGCTCGTGCGGTAGCGAGCCGCCGGGTTCATCCCGGCGCTGGCTGGCATGCCGGAGCGCTGGGCAGGGGACGAGCGCGGTCCCGGCGCGCCGGGACGCGGCTCGCTCGTTGGCGCGCGACGGGTCCGTTGGCGCGTGGTGGGTCTTCAGGCCCCGATGCCCAGGTCCTCGCTGGTGAAGAGCGATTCGAAGGTGAAGCCGGCGGACTCGATGTTCTCGCGGGCGCCCTCGCGGCGGTCGATGACGCAGACGATCTTCTCGACGGTGGCGCCGGCCTCGGCGAGCACCTTGGCCGCTTCGAGCACCTGGCCGCCGGTGGTGGCGATGTCCTCGACCAGCAGCACGCGGGCCCCGGGCTCGAGCAGGCCCTCGAAGAGCTTCTCGGTGCCGTAGCCCTTCTTGGCGTTGCGGACGATGACGAACGGCAGGTCGGACGCCATGGACGCGGCGGCGGCCAGGGCCACCCCGCCCAGCTCCGCCCCGGCGATGAGCGTGGTGTCGGAACTCGCCCGCTCGGCGAAGAGCCGGCCCAGCTCGCGGAGGATCTCCGGGCGGGTCTCGAAGCGGTACTTGTCGAGGTAGTAGTTGCTGCGCCGCCCGCTGCGGAGGACGAAGTCGCCCTCCAGGTAGCAGGCGTCCTTGACGGCGGCGGCCAGTTGCTGTCGGTCCATGCGTCGCGGTTCCTTTCCCGGCCGGTGAGTGCCGGAACCTGTCACACCATCGGCAGCAGGCAGACGTCCTGCACGGAATGCCCGGTCTGCTGCCCCACGGGCACGACGGCGCAGGGCGCGGTCGGCGTGCCCGGCTTCCAGAGGATGAGCCGGTCGCGGACCTCGTTGGTGGCCACCAGCAGGTCGGGGGCCACCTCGACCCGGCTGAGGGTCTGCCCGCCGGCCTCGTACCGGCAGGAGAAGGTATCGCCGATCACGCGGGCGTGCACGGCCAGCGAGGTGTCCGTGAGGAACAGCCGGCGGATGCCCCCGGCGTCGAGGACGTGCAGGGACTCGGCGGGGCGGCGGTTCCCGGAGTGGACCAGGGCCGGCTCGCCGCCGTCATCCAGCGACCAGCGGCGGACCCGGCCGTCCGCATCGCCGGTCAACAGCTCCGCGTCCGTGACGCACAGGGCGGTGATCAGCGGCTCGGCGGGCCCGGCGAGTCCGTACACGCGGGCCCCGTCCTCCACAGGCTGGTCCGCGTCCACGCTGAGCACTCGCGAGTCCGCGGAGAAGTAGATCCTGCCGGCGTGGAACTGCACGCCGCGCACCGCCCGGGCGCCGCTGGTGATGCCCTCGAGCAACATCTCGGGTTGCCCGGGCGCATCACGGCGCCAGCAGGCCAGGCCGATCTCCGAATGGGTCGCCAGGACCCGGTCGCCGGCCAGGGCCACCGAATTGAAGCCGCCGCGAACCTGCACATTCCGGCCGAGCGAGTAGACGACCGGTTCTGCGTGAAGCTCGGGGACGATCTCGTACACGCCGCGGGCGGCGCCGGCCAGCAGGCGGAGCCGGCCGTCGGCCCCCCGGCCGGCCTGCACCGATCGGACCGCGCCCACCTCGCCACCGAAGGCCACCGTCCGCACCGGGTGGTCGGTCGACTGCGGCTCGTAGCACAGCAGCTCGGTGCCGGCCGCCACCACCAGCCATTGCGTCGCCCCGCCCTCGGGCCCGGCTGCGAACAGGGCCTCGTACAACTCGCCGCGCTCCCGCTCCGAGAAGGTGCGCATCAGGTCGCCCACCTCGACGTCGGGCGACTTGTCGGCCAGGTCACGCAATTGCCCCAGCAGGCCCTCCAGGTGCTGCAAGTGGTCGTGCTGGGCTGTCTCGATGGCCTGTTCGAGCTGGCGGCGGGCGGCGTGCTCCTGGCGTCGCCGGGCGGCCTGCTCCTGCGAGCGGCGCACCTGGCCGAAGGTGGCGGACTCGAACCGCAGGACGGGCTCGTCATCGGCGGACAGGCCGGCCTCGAAACACGGGCCCGACAGGGCCGTCTTGAACGCCTCGACCAGGGCGCCGGCGTCGCGGCCGTCGATCAGCACCGCCATGTTCCGCCCGCCCGCGAACTCGGTGAGAACGCCGCGCGTCCTGCTGCGCAGGTAGCGGGCCAGCGTGCCCCGATCGACGGTCCGCTCGCTGCCCAGGATCTGGGTGCGGAAACTCGACAGCTCGCCCCGTTCCGCCACGGGCGTGACCCGCACCGTGACGTGCACGTCCGCCTGGAACCGGTCGGCGCTGGCGACGGCCTCCTCGACCCAGGTCAGATCGATACCCTCGCTGCGGATGAAGAGCAGCTCCCTGACGCCCTCGCCGGCCAGCTCGCTTGCCGGCGGGCAGACCGACTCGTCGCCCTGTTCCCGCGACACCAGGGCGGCCACGCCGGGCGGCAGTTGGATCCTGCGGGTCAGGAAGCCGAACACGTCGTCGGCCCGGGCCACGGCCGCCACCGCCCGGGGATCGGCGAAGAAACGTTCCAGATCGAACCTGCTTGTTGACATCGCACACCTCGTCGTGCTGCTGGACCCCTCCGTCGCCACCGCCTGCCCGCCAAGATCACCGCCGAGCCATGTCGCTCCCGGGTGAGAGCAGCGGGCGCCGGCCCGCGGCTGTCGTCATGACCGCCTCCTCGTCATGCCCGGTCACCAGGCTTGTCCCGGCGCGCCGGGAGTGCTCTGATTCCCGCGTCCGCCTGCGGGGCGGGCAGGCCGGCCCGTCACTTGCCGGTCTCGACAAACTTCCGGAAGCGGACCAGGTCCGCCTCGTGGACCGACCGCGGCGTCGCCTCGATCACGGTCACCAGGTCCTGCATGCCGATGGGCCGCGGCTGCTCGCCGCCGATCGAGGCCATGAACGGGATGCTGGCCGCCCGCTGGGTGACGCTCTTGATGTCCGCCCCGCTGTAGCCGTCCAGCAGGTCGCAGAGCCGGCCGAGGTCCACGTCGTCGGCCAGCGGCCGGTCGCCCAGGTGGATCTCCAGCAGCTTGTACCGCGCCGGGGCGTCCGGCAGGCCCACGTAGATCAGGGCATCGAACCGCCCGGGGCGCAGCATGGCCTCGTCCAGCAGCCAGGGCTTGTTCGTGGCCCCCACGAATAATAGCGCCCGGCCCGCCTGGCGATCAAACCCCTCCAACTCCTGGAGAATCTGGGGGACAACTCTTTGCATCACCGACGAGCTGTCGCTCTTGCGGCGGGGCACCAGGGCCTCGATCTCGTCGATGAAGATGACCGACTTGTCCTCCGCCTTGGCCGCCTCGAAAAGCTTGCGGATGTTCGGCTCGGCCTCGCCGACCCACTTGGAGAGCACCTGGGCCGGCGAGATGACGAAGAAGGTCGCCCCGATCTCGTGGGCGATGGCCTTGGCCATCATGGTCTTGCCGGTGCCCGGCGGCCCGTAGAGCAGCACGCCCCCGCCGACGTTGATGCCGTAGCGCCGGGCCAGCTCCGGGTGGTTGAAGGGATAGATCATCTTCAGCCGGATGTCCTGCTTCACGTCCTCCAGGCCGGCGATGTCGTCGAAGCCGATGTCCGGCCGGTCCCTGACGATCCAGTCCGAGGCGTCCGCCCCCTCGTCGTTTTCCTTCTCCCGCACCCGCCCGCGGACGCCGGCCGGCTTGTCCTGGCGCGTGGAGCAATCCCGGGCCAGGTCGATCAGCTCGGCGGCGATCTCCTCGTGCTGGCGGCGGGCCTCGGCGGTCCTGGCGTTCTCGGCCAGCTCGATCATGCACTCCGCCGCCTCGACCAGGTAGCTCCGGGCCGAGGCGTAATCACCCTGCTTGTAGGCGTTGACGCCCTTGCTCTTGAGACGTTCGAACGTGGCAAACGACACAGCCATGAATCACCACCCCAGCGTCAGGTTTCCCGATCAGTCGCCTGCTGTGCTGGTCCTTCCCGCCCGGGCTCGGTCGGCCCGTTCGAGCCTCCACAGCTTCCGGTACGGCGTCAGCACATGTCCCGGTGGCAGCCTGTTCCGCGAGTCGGTGTAGAACACCGGCCGGTCCGGCGACGGGCCGATCAGCTCCTGCCAGCGTCTGGAGCTGGCGTTGATGATCCTGATGTCATCACGACCGGTCAGCACGTGCTGGGCGTACCAGAGCGGCGGCGAGGTGCCCCAGCTCGAGCAGATCACCGCGCCCGCCGGGAAGGTGCCCAGATCGACGGCCTCGACGAAGGCCGTGGCGTCGTGGTTCCAGTAGTCGCTCGGACGGCTGCGGGCCTCGATCAGTGTCCAGCCGCAGGCCGCCGCCAGCAGGCCGGCCGCGATCGTCAGCCGGGGGCGGGCCAGGCGGCGCGGAAACAGGGGCGCCAGCAGCATCCCGGCCGCCACGGTGCCGGCCCAGATCATCGGCAGGAGGTCGGCCGCCTGGCCGTAGATGCGGTAGGCACACACGAAGATCAGGCTCTGGGCGATCATGCCGACCAGCAGCCACACGGCGGGTCCGCTGCGCGTCGCCACGACCACCATGCCCAGCAGCACGGCACCCGCCATCCCGCCCAGTGAGATCGGCGAGCCCGGATCGACCTCGTGTCGCAGCCAGCGCAGCTTGGAGCGCACGCCGGACCAGTCGTTGCCCATCAGGTAGCGGAACTGGGCCGCGCTGGCCTGCCACTCGATGCGGCGGAGCCTGGCGGCAGGGCCATCGCTGCGGTCGGGCAGTTCGTTCCACTCGCGGTCGTACTGCTCGATGTAGTTGTACGGGGCGGCCGGCGTGTCGCGGACCCACAGGAAGCCGAAGGCGTAGGCCGCCGGCAGCAGCAGGCACGCGCCGCCCGCCGCCGCGCGACGCAGCGACACCCGCCACGACGCTTCGTGCTTTGGGCGGGCGAACAGCCAGGCGACAACGAAGAAGGGCAGGGCGAAGGCCACCGGGGGCCGGTTGGCCAGGGCCACGCCGAACAGCAGGGCCGCCAGCAGCAGTTCCCGCCGCCGGCCGACCCGCGAGTACTTCAGCAGCAGATAGGCCGCCGCCGCCAGGAAGGCCAGCGTCGGGGCGTAGACCTCCGGGGCTCCCAGGTTCGGCTTCACGTGCGGCTCGGCCACGAGGGCCACGCCGATGGCCGCCGCCATCCAGGGGTTCAACCCCAGCCGGATCTGCATGAGCATGCCCAGGACAACCGCGAGGATGCCGGCCGCCAGCACCCCCAGCGAAACCATGTAGGCCGGGTCGACGCCCGGCACCAGCGTCAGCAGATGCCCCAGGGTGACGTACCCCGTGTAGCCCGGAGGATGGGCGATGCCCAGCGTCGCCGAGGCGAGCTGGAGGTCCCCCGGATCGCCGTAACAGATGCCCGGCGGCAGGCGCGGAACCGTCACCAGGGCGATGACGACAACGCCGACCAGCACGGCGCACCGGTCGGCCGCGCGCAGTCGCACCCAGCCGGTGCAGCCGGTGGACCCGCCAGCAGCGCACCGGGCGGCGCCACCGTCCGTGGCGGGCGGGCCGGGTGTGGCTGGCAGGTCAGGACGCACTTGCTGCTCCGTTCCGTTCGGGCGTGGCACGCTGCCTCGCGTGCGACTGGCAGGATTTGCCCTGCCTCAGTTGCTCGACCACTCGGCCCCATATCCGTTCGGCCGCCGCGATCGCCGCTCGTCCCGCGGCCTTGGCGACTTGGCTCCGGGGATTATCCGGGTCGCTCATACAGCACCTGGCCCTCCGACTCGATCACCCGCAGCAGGGAGTTCCGGCTGGCTCGCTGCCCGGATCCGCCTGCCCCGGGGCCCGGTTGCCGAAGAGCACGATACGCAACGGGCGGAACGCCTCCACGATCCTGGCGGTGATCTCATGGATGGGGGGTTCCACCATGTGCGGCTCTCCGACGGCGTGCCAGGGGCGTTTCCGGATCAGTGCCCGCCGGTCTCCTCCTCGTGGCGGTCCTCTTCGACCTTCTGGTCGTAGCACTGGAGGTAGGCCATACGTACCAGGGGGTCTATTCGCTCGGCGAACGCCTCGTCCAGGTGGTTTTGCCGGATCAACTCGACTACGTCGCCCCAGTCGCGGAATCGCCAGGTGACCAGCTTCAGCTCGATCAACCGCTCCAGGGACACCGTCCGGAGGCCCTTCACCGTCACGGCCTCGCCCGGATCGGGAAACCGGATCTGCTGGTTGCGCGCCACCCGTCCGGCGAATTCCCCGGCGACCAGCAGGTCGAAGGTCACGCCCGTTGCGGGATCCCGGAAGCGGCGGGCCCGCTTCGGAACCGGCTCGTAGTATTTCCCCGCCAGTTCCGTCCGGAACCGCTCCAGGTCCTGCGGGCGCAGGCACAGGTCGACGTCCGATGTGGCCCGCTCATAGCCGTAGCACCCCAGAGCAAACGCCCCGATAACCACGTACTCGATGCCGGCGTCGTGCAATCGTGCGCGCAGTGCATCCAGAGTATCGTACACCGGCCCACTGTGCTGGTGGAACAAGATCATCTCCTCATGCGGCGAGAGCGTGCGTCCCTGCCAGCGCCTTGTCGAAACGCCTTGGCGGATCATGGTTCCTACTTCTGCTTCTCGCCCTCCTTCTTGAGGGAGTCGAGTTCGGCGCGGAGGCCGGCGAGCTTGCCGAGCTCCTTCTGGTGCTCGGCCTCGGCCTCGGCCTCGATCATGCGGTCCAGCTCCTCGTCGCTGATGGCCTCGGAGGACGACAGCTCCACGTCCTGGGCGGCCACGTCCTCGACCGTGTCGAGGAACATGCTCATCCGCTCCTCCATGGTCTGCGACTGGACCATGGCCTTCTCCCAGTCGGCCTGGGTCTGGACCAGGTCGGTGCTGCCGAAGAGCCGGCCGATCTCGGTGGCCATGGTGGCCATGGCCCCCGCGAAGTCGGCGGAGGCCTCGGCCTGCTTCTTGATCAGCAGGGCGTTCTTCACCGACAGGAGCTGCCGCTCGAGCATCTTGCGGATGGTGGCCGTCTTCTTCAGCGAGTTGCGAATGAACTGGTACTGGTTCAGGTCGCCGATCTTCTTGGCGTGCTGGGCGTTCCTGATGAAGTCATCCTGGAACTTGCCCTGCTCGCGGATGGCCTTCTCGATCCGGCGGATGCCCTGGCGGATGCGGATGTCGCGTTCGATGCGGCGCTCTTCCTCGGATTTGAACAGGCCCATGAATGCAGTTCCTCGATTCAGTGCCCTCTGGTGTCGTTTTCGCCCGGGGAGCCTCGCTCCCCACGCGGCGGCCGGTCCCGGCGCGACGGGCTGCCGACCGGCGGCCGACTCGGAGGTCGGCCGCTACGCGGCCCGGTCGGCGGGCCATCACGGGTAATACTCCCGCTCCGGGATGATGGCCCAGAGAAGGACATACACCAGGACCCCCGGAAAGGCCGCGGACAGCAGGCTCACCAGGGCGTAGACCACGCGGACGGTGGTGGGGTCGATGCCCAGGTATTCGCCCAGGCCGCCGCAGACACCGGCGATCTGTCGGTTCGCCACGCTGCGCCGCAAGGGTGCGGAAAGGTCCGGCATCATCGTCCCCCGGCCGGCGATCCGGCACGCGTCTCGTGATGGTGCGGCAGGGACCATCCCTGGCGCCCGGGGCCGGCCTCAGAGACCTCGGCCGATGATCCGCAGCACGCCGGCCGCGCCGGTCAGCGCCGCAAACAACAGCAGGAGCGTACGCGGGTACCGCCGCCCCAGCGGATGGGCCGCTTGCCCGCCGCGGGTCAGCCGGCCGCTGAGGTACCAGGCCGCCAGCAGGCAGGCGCAGGCCGCCAGGTCCGTCGCCCCGTGCCGCAGGCGGATGCTCAGCAGGGCCAGCCCGCCGCCGGCGAAGGTCAGCATCAGCACCGCCACCGGCGACACCGGCCGCGGGGCGGGTTCGTGCTCGGGCTGGAGGTCCACCAGGCTACTCCTCGGCCACGGCGCCCTGCTGCTCGCGCACGCGGCGGTCGGCCTCGTCGAAGGCCTCGCCCTGGTCGGCGATGTCGCCGGTGTCCAGCTTCTCCCACACCTTCATCACGGTCTGGCCGGCCTCGGACAGGCCGGCGGCCCCCTCGTCCACCTCGGCTCCCAGCGAGAGCACCTCGTCCAGCCGCTCCTGGTACAGCTCCGCCTTCACCGCGTCGCTCTCGATCAGCTTGCCCAAACGCAGCATGTCCTTCTCGCTGACCAGGCCCAGCTTCGAGCCCGTCGCCGCCGCCCGGTCCGCGTTCTCCCGCAGCAGCCGCAGCCGGGTGACGGTCATCATCTCCTTGCTGCGGATGTTGAGCTGCCGCGAAAGCATGAGCTGCTCGCTCGTCTTGAGCTCGAACTCCTGGGCCAGCATCCGCCGCACCTCGGGCACCGCCTCGCCGGCGCCGCGCTCGAAGATCTGCTGCTTCTCCTTGGCCAGGTGGGTGATGCGGTTGAGCAGCCGGGTGCGGTCCTTCTCCAGCATCAGCTCCTGGCGGCGCAGCTCGGAGCGGGTGAGCTTCGACAGGGGTTTCTTCCTCTTGGTCAGCCAGTCGAGAAGCGACATCGGTTCTTCGCCTGTGGGGAGAAGGGGCTCCAAGCTATCAGCTATCAGCCACTCGTTGGCGACCGGCTCCGGACAGCGGGCGCCGGGCCGGCGTTTTCTTCTCCGCGTCTGGGTTCCTGCTCTTCCGTGCCTGTTGGCGTTGCTGTCCTTCCTGCGTCTCTGGAAACTCAGATCTCCGGGTCGGCCGCCTGGCGCCGGGTCTGCTCGGGCGGAGCCGGCGGCTCGGGAGCGGCCGTCCGCTCCGGCGGTGCCGCGGCCGGGCCCGTCTGTTCCGCCGGCTCGGCCGCGGGGGGGCTCTGCTCGAACTCCTGGAGGATGGCCAGCTCCTCGTCGCTGGTCAGCACCTCACCCACCCCCGTCTCCAGGTTGGCCACCAGGTCCGCGTCGGCCTTGAGCGTTTCGAGCATCTCCTCGGCCTGCACGGCGTTCTGAGTCAGCTCCTCGGTGTCGGGCAGCCGGGCGACCTGCCCCTGCTGGATCAGGGTCAGGTTGTGGATGTCGGTGCTGATGATGTTGATCTGCGAGTTGAGCATGTTGGCCGTCGTGTTCTGACGGGCGATGTCCTTGCGGAGCTGAGCGAGCTGGCTGGCCAGCCGCCGTTTGGCCACCGCCGAGGTGGTCTGACGGCCCTGCTCCAGGAGCTGGGTCTCCCGGCCCTCGAGCTGCCCGATGTCCTCGTAGATGCGGTCACGGCGCTGGGCGAGCGCCGCCCGGCGTTCGGCCAGCACGTCGATCTTCTGGGCCTCGTCGCCCTCCTTCGAGAACAACGCCCGGATTCGGTCTGCCACGCCCATGGATGCCTTCTCCCGTTTCGGTGTTGCGGCGCCGCGATACAACAGCACCGCGTCGGCCTGGCGGGTGAGTTTCAGTTCCGGGTCCTCGCGGGCGGCCTCCTCGAAGGCCTGCTCCACGACCGACCGGGGCAGGGCCAGCCGCCCGGCCATCGACTCGGCGTCGAGACTGCCGACCAGCAGGTCCGCCCCGCGGGCGGCGATCTCCTCCCGGACCCGCTCCAGCTTGTGCCCCACGTCCTCGGGGTCGAACAGCGCCGTGACCTGCTCGGACAGCTCCTCGTCCCCGCCGCTGACCTGCCAGCCGCCCCGGGCCCGGGGCTCGATGAGCACCAGGGTGACGTTCGGCCGGTCCAGCCGGATCTTGCGGGCCGCCTCGGAGAAGCCGCTGGGGCTGCACACCCCGACCACGTGCGGGATGCGGGCGTCGCCCACCAGCTTGTCCACGTGGTCCAGGAGCTCGCCGACGTCGATCGGCGGCAGCTCGCCCTGCGCTCCGGAGCCGAGATGCTCCAGGGGGCAGAGCACCGAGGCGATGGCCACCCCGGTGGGCCGCTTCCAGAACCACCAGCGCCGCTCGTAGCCGTGCAGGGCGAACCGCCGGTTGCGGGGCAGCTCCCGCAGCAGCGACCGGTCGTGCCGCCGGTGGTCGGCCATCACCTTGCGCAGGGCACCCTCCTCGTCGTGCCGGGCCGTCTGCCAGATCGAGCCGTGGAGCTGCCGCCCCTTGGCATGCTCCAGCTTGGCCTCGACGCCCGCGAGGAACTCGGTCTCCAACTGCCGGGCCCGTCGGGCGCTGTCGCTCATCGGTCCGCCCCGCCGCTGGTCGTTCGCAGGGCCCTGCCGCAGCGGGCGCAGTACCGGGCTTGCGGGGGATTGACCTTGCGGCACATCTGGTCCGGGCAGGTCTGCCCCCCGGTGCCGGACACGGCCGGGCCCTCGTCCCCCCCGGCGCGCCCCAGGAAACGGGCCATGCCCCGCCCCGTCGAGGTCGCCGCGTGCACCAGCAGCCGCAGCACCACGAAGAACACCACCGTGACCAGCAGGACAACGAACAGTGCCACCAGCAGCACGCGCATGACCGCAGGCACCTCCCCAGCCGACTAGGGCTCCTCGGACCGCAGTTTCGTACCGCAGAGAATGCAGAAGCGGTCCTCGCGGTTGACGTAGGCATGGCAGGACGGACACCGCGGCACCACCGCCACCAACTGGTGCCCGCAGTGGATGCAGAACTGATCGCCGTCCCGCACCAGGCCGTTGCAGCGGCTGCACCGCCCCTCGACGCCGGGGGAGGGCACGGGCGGCGGCCCGCCGCCCGACCCGGCGGGCAGCAACGCTTCGAGCATCTGCTGGGCGGAAAGGTAGCGCCGCTCGAGCCGGGTGTAGCTGCGGCGGAAGACCTCGTCCAGGAGGGGAGGCACGTCGCTGCGCAGCGAGCCCGGCGTCTCCACCCCCGAGGGCCGCTCGCCGATCAGCATCTCGAAGAGCATGATCCCGCAGGCGTACAGGTCGCTGCGAGCGTCGATCTCCCCGCCCTCTTGCTGTTCGGGCGCCATGTAGGCCAGCGTGCCGGAGATGTCCTTGCCTTCGTCGGTCAGCAGGCTGCCGGACTGCATGATGGAGGCGGTGGTGGCCCCGCCGGCCCGCCCCAGCCCGAAGTCGGTCACCTTCACCGCCGCGGCGGCGATCGCCCTGATCCGCTCCAGCGGCTGGTTCAGCAGGATGTTGGCCGGCTTGACGTCCCGGTGGATCAGGCCCGCCTCGTGGGCCACGTGCAGGGCTTGCAGCACGCCCCGCAGGATCTCCATTACGGCGGGCACGGGCAGTCCCTGGCGGTGGGCGTCGATCACCTGCCGCAGGGAGGGCCCGTCCACGTATTCCATGATCAGGTAGGGCGGATCGGCGTAGGGATCCAGGTCCAGGGCCCGCACGATGTTCGGATGCCGCAGCCCGTGAACCGCCACGCCCTCGCGCTGGAGG
>Ga0180432_10001592_pt1 | contig 35767 bp, 63 predicted proteins | sample SS_ome_10_FD_132414 | JGI IMG/M metagenome (GOLD analysis project Ga0180432, IMG submission 132414) | Hypersaline lake sediment archaeal communities from the Salton Sea, California, USA - SS_1_MS_2 metaG | ecosystem: Environmental > Aquatic > Non-marine Saline and Alkaline > Hypersaline >... | reverse complement strand
GCCGTGGATCGTGGATGACGAGTTGCGCGGCGTGCGCATCCCGTACCACGTGCGCGAGCCTGGCGAGTACGTTGTGCGGTGGGAGGCCGACGACGGCAACGGACTCGAGGAATGGACGATCGATGTGCCGGTCGATGTGTTCTACATCACCGGCGAATGGCCCGTGAACATTGGTCCAACAGGCACTTGCTGATGTATAGTGCCTAGAACCTCCTTATCACCACCTCCGTTTGGGTAGCGGAGCCGAGCGAGGGCGTTGTCACCCGGCGTCCTCGCTCATCCTTCTGAGGGTCGATCCTACGGCCCGTTATCGCGGTCGCTCGACCGCACACATCCCCAATACACGTCAGCGAACGAATCGATCTGAGTCGGTTGGCTCCCGTGTTGTGTTGTGATACAATCGGGACGCGCATTGGGCGCAGATTCGATGCCTACCGTAGGAGGCAGATCATGGATCGAGAAACGCTTGAGAGGTTCCCCGTAGGAAGCCTGGCTGGATTTCATGATGTGTTCGCTGGCAGCGACACCCCTGTGATCGAAGCAGTGCGCGTGACCGATCTTGATCGCGAGCGCGGCGAAGCGTTGATCGAGTTCGAGGATCACGATCACGCGATGGATGGCGCTGCGGTGTGGGTCGGCTTGGAGTACCTGTTGACCTTGCGCGAAGTGCGCGAGATGCAAGTGTGCGAGGAGGTGTGATCGTGGCCCGACATTACGTGGTGCGGAGGCCAGGAGAGCGGAAGCGCGAGCACGTCGAGGCTGACTCGCTCGCGGAAGCTGCCGCGCTCGTGTTGTGCGTGGAGCGAAGCGCGTGCGAAGTGATCGGGCCGAGCAGAGGCGGTCCATGGTTCGGCGTTGCTCACGTCGTCGATAGCTACATCGAAGCGCTCGTGTGGGTGAAGGAGGCCGTGTGAGGAGCTACCGCCGAGACAGGAAACTGGCGCGGATGCGCATCGAGAACGGGCACGAACACGCGCACGTCGAACGACGGCAGCGAAGGAGGCGAGACTTGAAACGGAAGCACGCAATTGCGATGGCACGTGTGGCCGGGTATCACGGCCGCAAGGACGAGTACACGCGGTTGTGCGTCGAGGCGTGTGGCATCGCCTCGTCGCGCTCTCTCATGGTCGCGTACTCGGAAGGCGAACAAGCGCGGATCAACGGTGTGGGATGTTCGTGCAGGGAGTGTCAGAAGAAGGAGGACGTAGCATGAAGAACTGGGAAACGCTACCCGACTGGACGGTCGAGCCGAACCCTGGCATCGGGTTCGAGGTGATGGAGGGCGACAACGTGATCGCACGCATCGCAGGAGTCTCGGAGGAAGCCTATTACATCGCGCAGTTCATCGCGGAATCTCCTCAGATGGCGAAGGCCCTCGGCGCGATCCTCGAAGACGAGATCGATCCGTCGATGCCCGACGTGCGAAGGACGAGCGCGACGGTCGCCCTGTTGCAGAGCACGCTACGCAGCGCGGGAGTCGGATGGACGGTCCCGCAGGAGGGCGATCATGCCTAGGCTCAGGACGTTGGCTGGCTGGGAATCGTCGGGGCAATCCCTCACCGAGTATCTGGCGGTTGGCGATCGAGTAGACGAGGAGCTGCGGATGTGGTTCCTTGAGGTGCTGCCGCCAGCGTGCTGGTCTTCGCGCTGCATCCAGATCGGTGAAGCCGCGGGAACGGCAGAGGACGGACGCGACACGTTCTCGACGCTTGAGATGATCGACGGACACTGGACGTACACCGGAGAGAAGGCAACGCCTCCCGGTGAGCGGTGCCTGTACTACGTGTGAGGAGGATGGCATGAGCGAGGCAACCGATCGTAAGGACATGGCCGAGACATCGTTGAAGGCTCTGCTCTTCAAGGCAGCTCGAAGCGGCGTAGGCAGCGCGAGCGAGGAGATCGAGGACTTCCTTTACGACATGATCGAGGCGGTCAAGGCATCGATCAGGGAAGACGAGCGGAACGGGTACTAGCAAGGAGGACCGATGCAACTGCGAGAGCTGATGTTGAAGGTCGTCGAACACATCGACGGCTGGGAGTGGCAAGGACGTGAGGAGGATCAGTACTGGCACCTCGTACACGAGGACGGCGCGACGGTCGGCGTGTGGACATCGCGTGGCACGTCGAATCCTGTCGAGGATCAGCGGCTCGAACTCTATCCCCGATGGCCGACGCACGGCAGCGATGTGTGGCGTCCTGATGATCCCGGTTGGCGCACGCGCCGGATCTCGGTCGCGGGATCGCGTTCGCCCGAATCGATCGCCAAGGACATCGAACGGCGTCTGCTCGATGGACTGCCTGAGGTGTACGCCGAGTGTGTGCAGAACCGCGATGAGTTCCTTGCAGAGAAGGCGATGCTTGCACGGAGAGCGGAGGTGTGGGCCGAGAAGTTGGGCGCAACCGTGAGCAAGCAGGAGCCGCACACGTTCAGGATCTACCGCGACGGCTGCTGCCTCGATGTCGAGTGCTGCAGGAATGGCGGCATCAACATCAAGCGGCACGGCTGGCTGTCGAAGCGGGCGGGCGATGCAGTACTCAACGCCCTCGTCCTCACGTTTACCTTGGAGGAGACATCATGTACGTGATCAGGCGGCGGCAACAAGACGGCGGCGGGTTCGTGTCGCGATCGGGCGTGCCAGGATCGTACACGGAACACAACGTCTTCGAGATTCGCGTGTTCGCAACGCGCCGGGAAGCGGAGGCCAACCGTTGCGTCGGCAACGAACGGGTGCTGCCGCTCGCGCCGATCCTTGGCCTCGATGCGTTGTGTGATGCTACAATCAAAGGAGAGGAGGCGACGTGCAGACCGGGAAGTGCAAGCACGAGCTGTTGATCGTCCATGGCGACGGCGCATGGTTCGTCGCCGAGTGTAAGGAGTGCGGCATGACCGGAGGGCGCGGCGAATCCCCCGCCGAGGCTCGCGAGAAGTTCAATCGAAGGAAGGGAGCGCAGCCGGGACGACCGGCGTCAGCGTTCGCAGGAGGTGGACATGAGTAGACGGACGGCACACGTGCGCGTCGTGATCAGCTTGCATCCGGAGCGAGATCGCGACGTGATCGATCATCTCGACTCGCAGGAGTCGGGAACGGTCAGCGAGTACATCCGAGGGCTGGTCAGATCTGACATGAAGGAGGCGAACTGATGGGCGAGATCGCAGACATGATGCTTGACGGTACGTTGTGCGAGCGATGCGGCGTGTGTCTGGTGGACGAAGACACGGAGCCGAACGGCTACCCGACGCTGTGCGCGAGTTGCGCGGCTGAGAAGGCCGAAGACGACGCAGCCGATCGGCGCAGCGACGAAGGCAAGGAACAAGCACGAGGGGAGGACGCATGAACGAAGCGGACAAGGCGCAAGAGGCCGCAGTACACCCGAACCTGTCGGTGTGGGAGCGGCTGAGCTATCCACCGGGACAGATGTTGTCTCCGATCGAAGGTGGGAGACTCAAGGGCTTTCACGACATCAACCCGATCTGGCGGTTCCGTGCGCTGACTGAGGTGTACGGTCCATGCGGATTCGGTTGGCGATACGAGATCGAGAACCTGTGGACGATCGATGGCGCAGACGGCGAGATCGGTGTCTTCGCCAAGGTCAAGCTGTACGTCACGATGCAGGACGGCGAAGACGGTGAGCCTGTGTGGTCGGCAGCGTTGCCAGGTACCGGAGGCTCGAAGCTCGTGGTCCTCGAAGGACGCAACAGCAACAAGCCGTATCTGCGGCTCGATGATGAGGGCTACAAGAAGGCCGTCACCGACGCGATCGGCGTGGCCGCGAAGCCTCTCGGTCTTGGCTCTGCCGTCTACATGGATCTATGGGATGGCTCGAAGTACAAGGAGCTGGTCGAACACATCATCGACGTGCGCCGTGGTCGTGAAGGTGCGCAACAGCTCGCCGACGAAGCACTCGGTGATGTTGATCTGCCGCCCGTCTCCGGGGAAGGCTGGGAGTCGTTCGACGCGCTGCTCGAAGCATCGCCGCCTGAGGGGTACAAGGGCGTGAACGGCGTCAACGATCTGCGCTCCGCACGGTCGGCGGCAGCGAAGGCAGGATGGGATGAGGCTCGGTTCTTCGAGTTCGCGAAGAGCAAGGGCATCGATCTCGAATCGGGTGAAGCGCGGCCAGCACAGCTCGCGCGGGTCAAGTTCGAGGTCGAACAAGCGGTCGCATAAGGAGGACGCATGGCAACGAAGAAGCAAGCTGGCAAGAGGATCGTTCGCCTCGATGTCGAGAACGTGAAGCGCGTCGAGGCTGTACACATTGAGCCGAACGGCTCGACGATCGTGATCGGCGGCGAGAACGGCGCAGGCAAGTCGTCAGTCATCGACTCGATCGCGTACGCGCTCGGCGGGACGAAGCTGCTCCCGAAGAAGCCGATCCGCGAGGGAGCAACCAAGGGCAGCGTGAAGGTCGATCTTGGCAACGTGATCGTCACACGCACGTTCACCGAGAAGGAGCCCAAGGGCTACCTCAAAGTGGAGAGCGCAGACGGCTTCACCGCGAAGTCACCGCAGGACGTTCTCAACTCGATGATCGGGCAGCTGTCGTTCGATCCGTTGGAGTTCGCGACGATGGACGACACGGCACGGCTCGCCTTGTTGCGCGAGCTCGCCGGGGTCGACTTTGCTGCGCTCGACCAGGAACGCGCGACGGTGTTCTCAGAGCGCACAGAGATAAACCGCACGGTCAAGCAGCTAGAAGCACGCGCCAAGGCTCATCCTCGGCACGACGATGCGCCTGAGGAGCCTGTTAGCGTGTCGGGACTCATGGCCGAACTCGATGCCGCGGAGAAGACGAACAGCGAGAACGCACAGATCCGTGATCAGCTCGCGCAGTATCGTATCGCCGCCGCTGAGATCGAGGAGCGCAAGGCGAACCTCGCGGAACAGATCTCACGCATGGAAGCGTTGCTCGAAGAAGCGATGCAGGAGGCCCATGCGAACGCGGAGCGCATCGAGGAGATGGAAGAGGGTGTTGGGAAGCTCGAAGACGTTGAACTCGCTCCAATCCGCGAGAAGATCGCGAGCGCGGACGGCCTCAACGCGAAGATCAGAGCGAACCTCGAACTCGATGTGATCGAGGGCGAGCTAGCGGAAGCACGTGAAGCGTCTACCGCGAAGACCACACGGCTCGGAGAGATCGACTCCGAGAAGCGCGAAGCGATCGAGAAAGCGAAGCTCCCGATCGATGGACTGGGCTTCGACGACGACGGCGTGACGTTCAACGGCGTGCCGTTCGATCAGATCTCGCAAGCCGAGAAGCTGAGGACGTCCGTGGCGATGGGCTTCGCCCTCAACCCAGAACTGCGCGTGATGTTGATCCGCGACGGGTCGCTCCTCGATGAGAACAACCTCGCGCTCATCGAAAAGATGGCCGAGGAACACGACGGGCAGATCTGGATCGAGCGCGTCGGCAACGGCGATGAAGTGTCCGTGCTTATCGTGGACGGAAGTGCGAGCAACGTAGAGGAGGAGGGCGAGTGAATAAGGAGAGGTGGATCGTAGTCGAGCGCAGCCTTGTGGACGAGCTGATCGAATGGCTCTCCGCTCCGCAGCGCACGGGCGGCAACTTCCCGATGGAGACACATCGCGCCGAGTCTGAGGGCGTCGATCACCTGTTGAGCGGGTTGTGTGACGCACGGGACGGCAGGCCGAAGTCGGGAGGTGCATGATGTACGAGTGCTATGGCTGCGGAGCGTATGTCCATCACAGAGACTCGCCGCCGATGGAGATCGACGGGCACCTCTACTGCGAGGACTGCCAAGGCGATGCCGAAGAGAACGTGGTGAGGATCGCGCAGAGCGCGAAGGAGGCATCATGACCGAGTGTGCGTGCGGGTCGGGTCTGATGAGGTGGCCGACATACGACGGACAAGGCATCTTCCTCACGTACGTGTGCGACGACTGCATGAAGGAGCGGCTATCCCACTACCGGCCTGAGATCCTGAGGTACTACACGCAGGCCGACGTAGACGAACCGATCGAAGCGGAGGTGTAAGCGTGAGCGACATCAACAGCGTGATCCTGACGGGGCGCCTCACACGCGATCCCGAGTTGAAATACACGCCAAGCGGGAAGGCGCGGTGCGTGTTCCGCATCGCGTCGAACCATTCCTACAAGGACGCGAGCGGGACGCTCAAGGAGGATCCGGCGTTCGTGCGCGTGGTGTGTTGGGACGGAGTAGCCGAATCGACGGCGAACCATCGAGCGAAGGGCGACGGCGTAGCGGTCGCGGGAAGACTGCGCACGTATCCGATCACGGACGACGACGGCGAACGCATGATCACCGAGATCAACGCCAAGGAAGTCGTGTTCACGACGACGAAGCGGGAGGCGTGATGCAGAAGTCGCAGCGTGAGATGATCCTCGAGGCGTTGCAGCGCGGCGAGTCGTTGACGCGCAGGGACATCGATCGACGCTTCAACTGCTGCAAGGGACCGGCTAGAATCTCTGAGTTGAAGAAGGAGGGACACCCGATCGAGACAACGATGTGCAGCGAGAACGGCAAGCGGTTCGCTCGATGGTCGCTGCCGCAGAAGGAACCAACTCTATTCTAGGAGGTAGGGACGATGGGGAAGACGAAGACTGAATGGATGAAGCTCAAGAAGGCCGAACTCGTGGACGAGCTGATCGAGCGCGACGAGAAGATCGAGGCGCTGCAAGCCTCGCCACCGGCACCGCCGACGATCCCGCAGGAATCGCAGGAGGTGTCGTCTGATGCCAATCGAGCGATCGAGCTGCTTCGACCGTTCGCCAAGGCGGAGATCTTGAGGGGCGCGGAGCTGCGAGGCTTGCGGCAACGCGAGGGCGTCGATGTCGGCGTGAGCGTGAGCAACCTCCGAGAGGCGTGCGAGTTCCTGTCCGCGTACGATCGGAAGACGAGCAACACGCCGCCGACAGCGTAGAGACAACGGCGAGGCTGCGTTGACTCGTGGCCTCGCGTCGTCTTATACTCGGACAACTCGCGGGTGGCTCGGACGAAGGGCCTCCGCGCCCGTCCTACGGATCGGACGGGTCACCCGCACTTCCTACCGTAGGAGGTGGACGTGCAAGGAGATAGCTTCAACACAGGAACGCCGTCTGTAGGCTGGGCGATGATCCCGCCTGCAGTTCTTTCGTCAGATCTGACACCTCTCCAGAAGATCACGTTGGGCCGTGTGATCGGCCTTGCGAGCGCGAAGGGCTACTGCTACGCCTCGAACGCATACCTGGCTCATGGCATGGGCGTGGCCGTTCGCACGATGAGCGCAGTCGTTGGCGCGCTCGTACGCGCAGGACACGTGCGGCGTGAGATCGTTCGTGACGAGACAACGAAGGAAGTGATCGAGCGAAGGCTGTACCCGTTGGGCATGGCGACCCTCCCCGATTCTGTGGGGGGAGGTGCCTCCTCCTCGTCGGCGACCTCGCCGGCTGACGGGCCAGATGAAGGTTCACATGAAGGTGAAGTTGAGTTCGATCTTGTGTGGGCTGCGTTCAAGTCGGTGGATCGAGCTGTCGGCAAGGTCGCTGCACGCAAGGCATGGTCGAAGACGCTGCGAGGTCGGACCGGGAAGAACGGGCATGCTCCTGTCGCTCCCGATGTCCTCGTGAACGCTGCCAACAACTACGTCCTCAAGTGCAAGCTGCGCGGAACGGAGCCGCGGTACATCAAGCAGCCCTCGGCGTTCCTTGGCCCGGACCGCCATTGGGAAGATCACGCGGAACCGCCGAAGCCTGAGGGAGCGATCGGCCGCAAGTCGGGAGGAAGGGAAAGCGGATACGGAGATCACGTGCAACGGGAGGACGCATGATCAGAGGCGCAGATCCAGGTGTCGAGTTCGCTACGGCGACGTTCGACACGTTCAAGGCTATCCCAGGAACACGACTCGCGATCGATGCGTGCCGGAAGGTGCTGCATGGCGAGGCGGGAGGCGCGGTGCTGATGGGAGCGGTCGGCAACGGCAAGACGCATCTCATGGTGTCGCTGGCGAGGGCATACGCTGGCGAGAAGTTCGGGCGACCGGAAGACGCAGAGGATGGCGCGGCGACGTACATCAAGGTGCCGCCGATCCGCGAGCTGATGAGGATGGACCTCAGCGAGTTCGAGAAGGGCCTTGACGCTCCGCAGCTAACCAAGGAGGAGATGGGAGAGAAGGATCGGCACGTCGAGTACTGGCCGATCCTCGATCTCGTGTGTGACCTTCGAGATGAGATCAGGCAAGGAGGCCGACCACATCACGGGATCTCGCGGCGTTGCCGAGACTGTGATCTGTTGATCCTCGACGATCTCGGCGAGGAGCGAGAGACTGAGTTCGTGCATGAGGAGCTTGCGCGTATCATCGACTGGCGGTATCGGCAGCAGTTGCCGATCGCGATCTCGACCAACCTCGGGATCGATGAACTGCAGGCGAAGTATGGCGCGCGGCTCGTGTCGCGCTTGGTCGCTCGCTGCGCGATCGTGGAGGTAACTGCCGGTGACTACCGCGTTCAATCCTGAGCGATGGATCGCGTCACGTGAAGCATCGCGCCGGATGGGCTGTTCGCGGTCTGCGGTATGCGCGTATGCGAAGGCGCACGGATGGGAGACTCGAATCGTTCCCGCGAGACATCAGGGAGCATGCGAAAGGATCTTCCGAGTCGAGGATGTCGAACGCGAAGCAGAAGCGCGACGCATGATGCGCGGGGCGGCAGCGATGCCGCTCCGCAGGATCAGAGAGCTGGTCGAATGGGCCGACGCTCTGACTGAATGGCCGCGCGATGAGGAGATCGAGGCGAGGACGGACAGCCACTACCGGTTCAAGGATGTGGTGTCCGTAATCGAATCCCGCAATTTCCGCGACCTCGATCCGTTGAGTGAAGAATCGAGGTTGTGCAGGGACCCGAGCGAGCGCGGGAGTTGCGCTGGCGAGCGTTCGAGCGCGAGCTGACAAGGAGGCTCAGGTGGCTATAGGGAAGAAGGCGAGAGATGCCGTGATGGAGCGGGACGAGGGCCGGTGCCAATTCTTCTGCGGCGGACAACCGGCGACTGAGATCTCGCACAAGGAGCATCAAGGATCAGGAGGGCTCCCGGCGAGCCATTGGAAGAACCAACCTGGCAATCTAGCAGCATCGTGTAGCGAGTGTCACTTGCTCTGCCCTCCGACTGGCGACCTTCGATGGGAGTCGTACACCCCGCCGACGATCGATGAGGAGGGGCGCATGGCTGACATCGGCGAGATGGTGATCTTCCGCGCGGACGGATCGCAGATCCTCAAGCACGAGCTATGGCACTACCGGCGATGGGATAAGAAGGCGGCAGAGCTGGCAGCGCAGCACCTTCACACGGTCGGCGAGATCGACGCGCCGATCGGTCGCATGATGCACGATCTGAGGCGCGGCGTTGATCTCCTCGATGGCAACGACGGAGCCGAGTTCGACCAGTACATCTCCTCGTTGGGTTGGGATCCCCTCAAGGCCAACAAGATCGCAGACGTGTACGAGTGGGCGAGTCAGTACGGCGGCTGGCCGCAGGAGGTCAACTACTCGAAGATGGAGTTGCTGTTCGACACCAACTTCGGGAAGCGATCGCCCGTGTCGTACATCGAGAAGGCCAAGGCTGGCGCATCGTACTCGGACGTGCGCACGGCGTTGATCAAGAAGGGCCTTCGAGGAGCGCAGCCTCGGAACTTCCTCATCATCACGCCGCGCGACCTCAAGCGGCTGTGGGAGGATCAGGTGACGATCATCCGAACTCGCGACGATGAGAAGCTACGCATCGAAGCGGCAAAGCGAGGACACGCGGTGCTGACGGTGAACTCGATCAAGGGGGCGTTGAAGTTCAAGCGAGGACAGGAGCCGAGGATCGTCGGCGACAACATCGAGTTGATCCCGCTGTCGCTCGAAGACTGGCTGGGCGACAAGGAGGAAGACGATGCCGAAAGCGCGAGCGACTGACCTCCACCTGTTCCCGCTGATGGTCACATGGGATCGGGTGTGGCGACGCGGCAAGGCGTTCGGATGCGAAGTAGCGCATGGCGTTGTCGTCGCGCACGAGCGTGGCGTGTGTGTCGTGAGACACAAGGGCAAGGAGTACCGAATACCGTCCGAGGATGTGAGGCCATACAAGGGGCGCGACACACTCAAGGATCATCTGACGGGAGTTGCGCCGATCAAGGAGGCGAAGCATATGTCCGTTGTCGAGAATGCAGTGCCCTCAGGCGGGGCAGAGCTACAGTAACGGGTGCCCGTGGTGGGACGATGGGTGTGGACGGTACGGGGTGTTGTCGATCGTGGATCGCTTGGACGCGCTCAACGACATGATCCGAGAGATCGCGGGGCTGATGCCTTGAACCGCTGAACACAACTAGACTGGCGTGGTGTTTCTCACTATGATGTGGAGTGCAGGGAGGAACCCTACCGAGGAGGGGCCGTGACAACGAAGAAGACGTCGAAACCGAAACCGAAGGCACCCAAGTACAAGCTGCTGGAGAACAACCCGCGAGTCCGCAGGGAATCGGACAAGCTCGCGATCAGGAAGTCGCTCGAATCGTTGAAGGCGGGACGATCGGCGCTGGCCGCGAAGGATGGCACGATCCTGTGTGGCAACGGGACCTACGAACAGGTGCAAGAACTCGGCATCCCCACGCTCGAAGTCGAAACCGAGGGCGAGGTCTATGTGATCGTCAAGCGCAAGGACCTCGATCCTGACTCGGACGAAGCGAAGCTGATGGTGATCGCCGACAACAAGACAGGCGATCGTTCGACGTTCGACTTCGAGGCGGTCAGCAAGCAGTTCCAAGCGTTGGTCGAGGCTGGCGTGGACATCGGCGTGGCAGGATTCGAGGATCACGAGATACAGCCGCTGCTTGAGATGGAGTGGGCGCCGCCTGCAGCAGTCGGCGACGGCCAATCGAGCAAGCGCAAGGTCACGTGTCCGAGCTGTGGTCACACGTTCGAGGTCTGAGATATGAACGTGCTGATCTCATACGCGCACGTGCGCAATCCGAAGGCGGTCGAAGGACTCAAGGCCGTGTGCGAGATCGCGGAGACATGGTGTCTGGACAGCGGCGCGTACACGGTTCACAACACAGGCGGCACGATCGAGGTCGAAGACTACATCTCGTTCTGCCGCTCGTTGGAGGAATGGCCGAAGCCGCCGTGCAAGATCTTCGCCCTCGACGTGATCGGCGACGAACAAGCGAGCATCGACAACGCTATCGCCATGAGGGACGCCGGGATCAACGTCGTTCCGACGTGGCATGCTGGCTCGTCGATCGACGCGCTCGAAACGCTGCGCGATGAGTTCGAGGAGGTCGCGTTCGGAGGGCTCGTCGCACGCCTGAGGAACAACCGAGCGCAGCTGTTCTCCGAGGCGAAGAAGCGGCACTGGCTGTCGCGTGGCTTCAATGTCGTGTGGCCGCATCGCGTTCACGGGTTCGGCATCACGTCGGCGAAGCTCCTGCGCGAGTTCCCGTTCTCAAGCGTGGACTCGACCACTTGGCGCCTGAGGCCGAGCTTGTATGGATCGTGGAAGTCGTACGGGGCGAGGATGCCACTGCGTATCAACAAGGCGAACGAACACTGCCTGATCACAGAGGTGGCGTGGTGGATCGAGGAGGAGCGCGCGGTCGGCGAACGATGGAAGGCGACACACGAGAAGCACGGCCTCGGCCCGTTCTGCCTGTTCATGTCCATGCAGCCATCCGATGCGGCGATCCTGGCGCAAGCGGCAACGGTGTTGGAAGGAGCGACGGGATGAGGGAACAGACGGTCGTGTTGTACAGCGGCGGATTGGATAGCACGGTGCTGCTCTATCACAAGCAAGCCGAAGGACGCGAGGTGCATGCCCTCGCCGTGAGCTACGGGCAACGCCACGGGCGCGAGATCGTCGCTGCCGAGGCGATCTGCAAGATGAGCGGGATCCACTTCCAAGTAGCGGACATCCCGGCGGTGGGATCGATCCTGAGGAGCGCATTGACCGACACATCGATCGACGTGCCGCAGGGTCACTACGAGGACGAGTCGATGAGAGCGACGGTCGTTCCGAATCGCAACATGATCATGCTGGCGATCGCGACCGGACACGCGGCGAGCATCGGAGCGCGCGAGGTCGCCTACGCTGCGCACGCGGGAGATCACGCGATCTACCCCGATTGCCGGCCTGGCTTCTACCACGCGATGCGCCGAGCGATCGCCGTGTGTCACTGGGATGTGATCGACTTGGACGATCCCTTCATCGGAATGACGAAAGCCGAGATCGTACAGCGCGGCGACAAACTGGGTGTGCCGTTTCAGTACACGTGGTCATGCTATCAAGGAGGTGAGACACACTGTGGCGTCTGCGGGACGTGCGTTGAACGCCGTGAAGCGTTCGCCGTCGCTGGCGTCCCCGATCCCACGGTGTATGCGACATGAGAATCGAGAAAGAGAGATGGTTCGAGGCAGCACACAAGCTCGAAGGAACGGGAGGCCCGTGCGATCGTCTGCATGGTCACAGCTACCGCGTGGTTGTCCGACTCGAGGCGTCAGATCTGACGGAGGGCGCGATGGTGATCGACTTCTCGGAGATCTCGGCGATCATCGATGAGTTTGACCACGAGTACCTGAACGACTTGCCTCACTTCGAGGGGTTCCCGACAACGGCTGAGAACATCGCGATCGTGATCGCTGCACGGATCAAGATGCTGATGGCTCCGCGCGAGTGCAGTGGTGAGGTGGAAGTGTGGGAGACAAGGAGCAATTGTGCTGTCGCCCGTCTATAGCATCGCCGAGGTCTTCTACTCGTTGCAGGGCGAGGGCGTGAACACAGGACTGCCGATGGTGTTCGTCCGGTTCGCCGGCTGCAATCTGTCATGTCCATGGTGCGACACCGACCACACCGAGAAGGCGCGGTTGACGCTCGACGAGCTCGTGACCGTGATCCTTCAAGAGGACGAGAACGACAGCAAGCGCGTCCTGTTCACGGGCGGTGAACCGACGATGCAGATCGATCACTCGCTCATGTACGCGCTGCGCACGCACGGGTACTGGATGGGACTCGAAACGAACGGCACACGCCCGATCCTTTCGATGCACATCCCGAACCCTCACTCACAGGTGAAGCTCGATTGGATCACGGTGTCGCCGAAACGAGGCGCGCCGCCGCTCGCTGCTGGCAGTCGCCCGTACCACGAGTTGCGGTTGCCGGTCGATGAGCATACGTCGAGCGAATGTATCAGAGAGGCCGAGAAGGTGCGAGCGACCCACTACGTGCTGTCGCCGATCTTCGCTGGCACAGACATGATCGGGGCGAACGTGTCAGCCGCGATCCGATTGGCGAAGGAGAACCCGAAGTGGAGACTAAGCGTACAGACGCACAAGCAGCTAGGCTTCGCGTAGAGGAAGCGATTGCCGTGTTTCTTGCCGCCGTTGGCGAGGACCCTACTCGTGACGGCCTGCAGCGAACGCCGTACCGTGTGGCGAAGGCATGGACCGAGATGTTGAGCGGGTACGAGAGCGATCCGGCCGATATCCTCGGCGTAGCGTTCGAGTCTGAGTACGACGAGATGGTGATCGTGAGGGACATCAACTTCGTGTCCGTGTGCGAACATCACATGATGCCGTTCTGGGGCACGATGTCTGTCGGATACATCCCGTTCGACGGTCGCGTGATCGGCCTATCGAAGATCCCGAGGATGATCGGCGTCTTGTCGGCACGGTTGCAGATTCAAGAGCGGTTGACGCAGGAGGTCGCCAACGTGTTGGCCGATGCCTTGAGTCCTCGAGGCGTGGCGGTTGTCGTGAATGCCGTGCACTCGTGCATGAGATGTCGAGGCGTCAAGAGTCAAGCCTCCATGACTACGTCGTGTATGCTGGGCGTGATGAGGGACGACCCGAAAGCACGGGACGAGTTCCTCCGACTGATCGCGTAGGTGATCGAGCATGGGCAGACCGTCGAAGTATCGAGAGGATCATCACCCGCTTGTCGCTCACTGGATGGCACGATGCGGACTGACCGATGAGCAGATGGCCGAAGGCTTGGGCATTGGCACGGCCACGTTCTATCGATGGCTTCAACGGCATGACGAGTTTCGAGAGTCCATAAAGGACGGCAAGGACATCCCCGACGATCAAGTGGAGACTGAGCTGTTGCGTCGAGCCTTGGGATACGACACAGAGGAGACTCGAACGTATGGCGCAGTCGATCAGAGCGGGACGGCACACATCGAGCGGATCGTGAACGTCAAGAAGCACGTGGCCGCTGACATCACGGCGGCGATCTTCTGGCTGTGCAATCGGCGCAGAGACAAGTGGCGGCGGAACCCCGACATGGTGTTGAGTGCCGAGGAGGGCGTGCCGATCGTGATTCACAGGCAACCGAAGAAGGAGAAGGTGGATGCCTGAGATCGTGCTGCTCGCTGATGCCCGACACACGACGCACACGCTTGACAACCGCGTGACGTTGCTGGCGATCTACAGATACAAAGCACAAGAGGAGAGCGATGATCAAGAGAGTTGAGATCAAGAAGTGGACGTGCATTACGGTGAGGGAGATCAACAAGCGCAAGAAGGTTCCAACGGTGACGCTCGACTTCATCGACGACGAGGCCAACACCAACTCGTTCACATTCCAGCAGGGCGACTCGCACACGATCGAGTTCAACGCATGTGTTGGTGGCGACATGTTGATGCCGCGCGCGCCGTTGTTCGATCCGGCCCCGATGCTGCTTGAGATGCTCAAGAGTGGCGGTGATGAAGATGCCGACGCCTGAGACTCAGAGCTTCGAGTTGAAGCAGAAGACCAACAGCGACGGATCGGTGCAGCTCGGCATCCGTCGCACTGTGTTCGACAAGCACGGGCGGTTCTGCTTCAAGCAGTTCGCCGCGATCGACGGCTCCCTATGGATCAACGTCGGCGAAGGCCGCAACATCCCCGACGCATGTCTGCTCGATGTCGATCCGGTGATGATCGATGTTGTGCGCGTGCGGAAGGTGGGTTGCACGAGCATCCAATACGGGACGCTCGATCGATGCGCGAGGTGCCCGCTGTGGCCGACTGAGTACATGCGGCGCGAGGACTTCAAGCTGCTCGATGGCGTCGGCGAGTGGGAGATCTCGATCGAGCAGATGTCGCCGCAGAAGTTCGAGCGGCTGCGCGGTGATCGAGATGCCTGACATCGACGCGCTGGCAAAGGAGATTGTTGGCACCCTGCGCCGTGGGGCACTCATGCGGGTTGAAACGCCACGCTTACAGGAGAGAGCGGTGGATCGGGTTATCGAAGCCCTCACCCCCCACTTCGAGCAGCAACGGGAGATGGATGAGAAGATGAGGGAACTGCTAGAGCCAGTCGCCAACTCACCGGTCGCTCTGTGCGCCAGGACTACAGGATGTGGTGAATCTGTCGGCTACTGCAACTGCGCCGCTGAGGCTGTTCAAGACGCCCTCGCCCTCCTGAGGCAAGCGATGACTGACCAACCGAAGACGGAGAACGGGGTTCTCCCGGTGGATGCGATCGAGCGGCTCTCTGGGATCGTTCGGTCCGCGAAGTTCATACAAACCGAGAGAGAAGGCGTCTCCCTCTACGGCTCGATGTTGTCGAAGCTCGCAAACGAGCAAGACGCCCAACTCACCACCATTCTCGAATTTCACGCGGCCAAGGACAAGCGGATCGCGGTGCTGGAAGCGGCGTTGGGGCGGTTGCAGTTAGTCGCTCGCGAAACTATCGCCGGGGCTGTGTCGGGGAATGTCCTCTACGAGGAAACCGTGAAAGCCGAATCCGCCCTGCTCCCGCCGAAGGAGGAATCATGATGCCCTGGTGGGGATGGTTAGTCGCAGTCGTTTACGCTGCTGGATTCCATGCGGGGATGCTGATCGCCGCGGACGCTCCATTCTGGCAGATCCGCGTGGCATGCGCCGTTATATGGCCGTACTGGGCGCTGGTCCGCGTGTGGATGGCTGTGCTCGCGCTCGCGAGGCGGAACTGGTGCGAAGGAGAGGAGGCGAGCGATGCTCCCCAATCCGGCTGAGAAGGTGCAGATGGACGAGAGCGTGCCTGTTGGCAAGGTGCGGTTCTCCGAGGACGGCACGATCGCTCGATGTCACCCTGACGACTTCCCGCGTGTGCTTCGGATGCTCGATGAGGGGATCCTTGTGCGTGCTGCCGACATGCTAAACAGCGGCGTCGTCGTGATCGAGAACGCGCAGCTGGAGAAGGTGGTGGACGATGAGTGAGTTCGAGCAAGCGTGGCACGAGTTCGTCGAGGCGGTGCGCGATGAGTTCCGCGTGCGACATCCCGTGCGAAAGACGATCCGGTTGCTCGTGTATGCGCTCGGCATGATCGGCGCGTTCTTCTTGATCGTTGAGATGTGGAAGCTCGTCGGGAGGTGGATGGGATGGAGCGCGTGACGGTTCCGAAGTCTGTGCGGATTGCCGTGTTGCTCATCGGTAGCATCACCGTGCTTGCCGTGTTGTGCGTTGTGATCGAGAGGTGGTTGGCGTGAAGATCGTGCGGAGGATCTGGCGTTGGATGTCGGCACCGTGGAAGGCTCTCAAGCTCGTGAAGTCGATCCCGATGCCGGCCGCGTTCCAGTTCGCGGCCGATGGGCGTCTGCTTGGCCTGAGGATCGAGCAACGGGATCAACGAGGAATTGCTACAGGGCGCATGGCCCTCGCCGTGAACCATCGAGGACAGAAGGGCGATGGCGTGGGCGTGACGTTGACGCTCGTGGCCGCGCTCGAAGGTCACGAGGAGTCCGAGTACGACGTGATGCTCCTCCCGGCTGCGTTCGTGAACGCGCTGCGCGAGGAAGTCGCCATGATCACGACGGGCAGTTGGCCAAAGGTGGAGACATGAGCTATCGAGAGAAGCGACGCGCCAAGCGGCGGCACGAGAAGCGGCGGTACACGCCGAAGCGCAAGCCGTTCGAGGGCGTGCGCGTGATCGAGCGCGAGCGGCGCCAATCGTGGATCGATCGCATCCTGCAACGCATCGCCCGGTTCTTCTGGAGGTGACATGGGCGCTTGGACGTTCTGGATCCTGTGGGCCGCTGGCATGTTCGTGCTGGCGGTCCTGTTGTTGAGAGGAGGAGAAGCATGACCGGCAACGCACGGCGAGTTCACGTGAGGGTTGATCTACAGTTCGAGGCGGCGAACGTGAAGGAGATCACCGATCGAGTGGCGCAAGTGTTGAGCGGCGGCGCGCCCGTGGGCGACTTCCGAGGGTACGCGAGCATCCGATCGAATGAGCGTGAGCTTGTGCGCTCGCAGATGTTCCGCGGCCTCGATGCGGGATACCTCGAAACCGAGGGCAGCGCGTTCACCGACTGATGCCGAAGGCGAAGGAAGTCGAGGCGTGGCCTCACCAGGACGAGACAATCGTGGCGCTGGACGACATGGTGCGGTTCATCGCCATGCTCTGCGGCACGGGGGCCGGCAAGACGTGGTGGAGTCCGTGGTGGCTCGCTGAGCTGATCGGGCGGGACGTTGCGGCCGGTGATGGGCAGGACGCGAAGTACATCGTCCTCGCTCGCACGTACCGCATGCTGCAGGACACACTTGTGCCGCTGTTCCGCGGCCACTACAAGGGGACGGTCCTCGAGGGCCACTACCGGGCATCGCAGGAGATCTACGAGCTTCCCACGGGAGGTCTGATCTACTTCCGGTCTGCCGACAAGCCATTCCGCATCGAGGGGATCCATGCGCGAGGCGCGATCCTCGATGAGCCGAGCGAGATGCCCGCCCTGATCTGGATCATCATCCAGGCGCGGACCGGTCTGTACGAGGCTCCGATCCTTTTCACCGGCTACCCAACGAACATGGGCTGGTATCACAGCTCGATCTACCAACCGTGGGTCAACGGCGACTCGATGTACCGCTGCATCATCGCGCCATCGACAGCGAACCCGCAGTACACCGACGAGGAGATGCAGCGAGCGCGCGGAACGATGCCCGACTGGATGTGGCGCATGCGGTACCTCGGCGAGTTCGCGCGACCGATGGGCCTCGTGTATCCCGACTTCGGCGATCCGATGTTCGTCGAACCGTTCGACATCCCCGACGACTGGCCGAGCTACGTCACGGTCGATCCTGGCGTGTTCTACGGCGCTCTGTTCACGGCGTGGCACGATGGCGTGTTCTACTCGTACGGCGACTACTACGTGCAGCACACTCGATCTGCGAGCGATCATGCGAAGGACCTCCTATCAATCCTGCGCGGCACGTGTCAAGGCTGGTTGTACGACCCGGCGCGACTGACCGACGTGGTGAACCTCGAAGCGCACGGGTGCGGCCCGTTCTATAAGGCGTCGAATCCCGTGATGCCTGGCATCGAAACGACGACCGGCATCATCAAGTCGGGGCGATGGAAGATCCTGCGCGGCACGTGTCCGCACCTCGTCGATCAGATGGGGCGCTATTCCTTCAAGACCGATCCGGTGAGCGGGGCGATCGATTCTCCGTTGCCGATCAAGAAGGACGATCACTTGCCCGACTGCGCTCGATACCTGTTCCACACGCTCGAAGGACTGCCCCTCGAATCGCGCGAGCGAATGGTGACGGGACCGCCGCCCGAGATCAGCGAGTACTAGGAGGGCCACATGATCAGCATGATCAACGTGATAGAATCGCAGACACTGTACGCTTGGATGCTTGAGGTGCAGCCGATCAGCCACGTGTACCCGGTGGGCGTCACCAAGAACCAGATAGCGGACGAAGTGTGGCTGCTCGATGATGGCGCGATCGCTGCGATGTCCAACGGAGCAACCGTGCTTGGCTACCGGCTATCCCAAGTGCTAGAATGGCTCATCCGAGAATCTGTGGAGAGGCATGATGCCTGACACGCGCACACACATCTTCCCGATCGAAGGCGGCCAAGCCCTGTTCTGTCTCACGGGACCGGTCACCGCGCCTGAACGTCCCGGCACCATTGGCGTCGGCTACGTGTGGCGCATCATCACGCGCCAAGAGATCGCGAGATGGCCTGTCGTGTGGTGCGAAGGAGGCGCAGTCGATGAGCGGTACATGGAGCAATCGAAGATCGCGATGGGCGAAGCGAGGCCCGAGCAAGAGGCAGCGTAGGCGCAGAGCGGCAGAAGCATTAGGCAAAGCGCCGAAGACGCGGCACGTCCTCGGCCAACGTCGTGAGATCGAGAAGGTGGGCAGGAATGACCCGTGCCCGTGCGGATCAGGCGTGAAGTTCAAGCGGTGTTGTGGACCGTGAAGGAGATGCGATGGCGAGGATCACCGTAGCGGAGCTGGAGCAACAGGTCGCACAGTTGCGTGAGAGCAGCCGGATCGATCGCGCCAACTTCGAGGAGAAGATCGCGGAGCTTGAGCTTGCGAATGAGAACCGCGGATGGCTGTCGCTGTCGGGCGCGAGCGAAAAGGAGTTCTCACGATCTGGCCTCCGAACCATCTGTAAAGAGTCCTTCCTGTTCTTCCTCAAGAACCCGCTGATGCGGAGAGCCGTCGTGACGCAGGCCGACTACGTGTTCGCCCAAGGTCTGACGATCAAGGCAGACAACCCGATAGTGGACAGCGTTGTGCAGGACTTCCTATCCGATCCCCTCAATGAGGCCGCGTTCACGTCGCTGCCGAAGATGATGGCCGCTGAGATCGACCTACAGATCACGGCTAACCTGTTCTTCGCGTTCTTCAAGAACGACGCTGGACAGGTGCGCGTGCGCCTCGTTGACTTCGACCAATGGGAGCATGTCTTCTGCAACCCCGACGACGCCGACGAGCCGTGGCTATATCTGAGGCGATGGCGCGAGGAGGGCAAGAGAACGATCACTGAGAGATGGTATCCCGACTGGCGATACCGGCCCAAGGAGCGATACCCGGCGCACACTTGGAACCGCAAGACGGTCCCGATCGAATGGGACGTGCCGGTGCATCACGTCAAGGTCAACGCGGTGCGCGGCCAGATGTTCGGCACGTCTGAGTTGTACGCGGCGCAGGACTGGGCGCGTGCGTACAACAAGTTCCTCACCAACTGGTCGAGCCTGATCGCTAGCTATGCGCGGTTCGCGTGGGACATCGTTCGCAAGGGCAACGCGGCGGCGCGACAGGCGGCGAAAGCGCGGCTCGACTCCGACATCTCGAACGACAACCTGAACGCTCCCCCGGCAGTCGGCAGCGCGTTCATCCACGGCGAAGGCACAAGCGTGCAACCGATCAAGACAGCCGGTGCGACCACATCGATGGAGGACGGCCGGCGCCTCATGCTGATGGTGTGCGCTGCGCTCGGTTGGCCGGAAACCTTCTTCGGCGACGTGAGCGTTGGCACGCTCGCAACCGCGAAGTCGCTCGATCGACCGACCGAGTTGAAGTGCATGAGGCGGCAGCGCATGTGGGAGATCGTGATCGAGGAGATCTGCGCGTTCGCGATCCAATGTGTGGCCGAGGCCGGATCCGTGGCAGGGCTGAGCGGTGAGTGGGCGCCCGACGAATGGGGCGGCGAGGTCTTCGAGTACGGCCCCGACACCGAGACAGACGGGGCAGAGCGCGACGCACCGATCGACACGCATGTGGCTGTGGACTTCCCCGAGTTGGTCGAGGAGGACGTGGCAGCGCGCATGGATGCGATCGTGAAGGCGTACACGATGATGGGGCTGCCTCCCGCAGGGACGATCGACGTGAAGTACGCGACGGAACAATCGTTGATCGCGCTTGGCGAGACATCGGTTGAGGAGCAGATGGATCGGCTGTTCCCTGAGGGCGAGGAAGGACAACGAGCGGTGGCCGCCGCTATAGCTGATCTGCAAGCGGCGGTCGAAGCGTTGGCCGAGGAACACAATGCGAGCAAGGATGCCGTGGTCATGGTGCTGGCCGAGGCGTTCACCGAGGCGATGCGGTCGTGGCAGGAGGTGGAACGCACTGCGAACAGCGATTGAAGTCTCCCGATGTTGCCTTGCTCTGATCGAGGCGGTGTCCGCGAAGGAGCGCACCGACGCCGAGGCTCGTATGGCTGACAACCTACGAGCCTGGTTCCGTTGGCAGGGCAAGGAGATCGTGAAGCGGCTCGAACGCTTCAAGCAGTACTTCGCCGAGGCGTCGATCGGATCGACACTCGACCGTGAGATCCAAGCCGCGCTCGATGTGACCGCTGCCGAGGGCATTGACTTCATATCTGACGGCATGCTCGACGGCTACGTGTGGGGCTATGCCGACCTCAACGCCAACGTCGGCCTCGAGGATGCGTTCTCTCTGCAACATCCCGACGCCGTGCAGTGGGCGCGAGACAACGCGGCAGTCGATGTCTCGAAGGTCAACGACACGACGAAGAAGCACATCCGCAACCTGATCGAACACGGCCTCGACGAGGGCGAGTCGTACAGCTCAGTCGCTCGCTCGATCAAGTCGCAGTTCGAGGAGTTCGCAGTCGGCGCACCGCAGCAGCACATCTCATCGCGTGCTGAGATGGTCGCCGTCACAGAGATGGGGAACGCCTACGAAGCCGGGGCGCGGCGACTCGTGGACGAGATCGAAGCGGCCGGCATCACGATGGAGAAGCGACGCGGAGGCCCCAACGATGGGGTCACGTCTGACGAGTGCAGGGCAGATCTTCAAGCAGGATGGATTCCTGCAGACGAGGCGTTCCCTAGCGGCATCATGGACGGCCTGCACCATCCCGGGTGCCGACATCACACGCAGTACCGGGTATCGAGAAACGAGGAGGAGTGACATGAGTGGCGACGGAACGAAGCTGCGATCGAAGCTGATCGCCGCGTTGAAGGAGAGCGATGATCTGGACGAGCGACGTGCGAAGGTTCGCAGCGCGGTCGAGGCCGTGGTCGCCGCGTTAGGCCATGCTCCTGAGGACGGCTGGATGGAGGGCTACTACGACGACTTCGCCGTGTATCGCGTCGACTCGGGCGAGGACAGCCCTCTCTACTTCAAGGTCCCGTACACCGTAGCCGAGGACGGCGAGATCGAAGCGGGAGAAGCTGTGGCCGTTGAGGTGGAAACGTCCTATACTCCTCTATCAGGCACAACCGAATCGGAGCCGACGACGGAGGCCGACAGCGGCGGCGTCGTTGAGTTCGTCGAAACGGGCGGCAAGCTGATCGCGTTGGAGGTGTCGGAGCATGGGTAGATTCATCGATGAGAACGGAATTGCCGAAGTGCTGATGATCTCCCCCGGACAAGGCAGCTCCGCGTACTACGAGGCAGAACAGCTCGAACGCGACGTAGGAGCCTTCGACGGCGGGTTGGTGTTCATCGATCACCCTGGTAAGCGCGAGGCACGGGATAGGCCGGAACGCTCGTTGAGGGATCTCGTGGGGCCGATCGTTGAGACTCCTCGCTTCCTGCATCGTGGGCCGGCAGGACCGGGTTCGTACGCGAAGGTGCGCGTGGCATCACACTGGCGCCCCTTCCTCGAAGAACTCGGCTCTGACATCGGCGCATCGATCCGAGCAGGAGGCATCGCGACGTATAAGGACGTGGCCGGGAGGAAGAACGTCAAGGTGTGCGAGCGGTTCAACCCGGGCGCGTCTTTCGACTTCGTGACTACGGCGGGACGCGGCGGGAAGATGATCGAGATGCGCGAGGCTGCACTGCGCGAAGCCGACGCAGCGGTAGCGGCGTTCAACGCGGAAGCAGCGTTCGTGGAAAGTGATGGTCGGTCGGATGAGGCGCGGTTCGTCGCATGGATGAACGGCAAGGAAGGAACGAAGGAGGAGAGCATGGAGCTCCATGAAGTGCAACAGCAGCTCGCGGAAGCCGAGGGCAAGCTACAGACCCTGCAGGAGGCGTACGACGAGCTGCAAGCGGACCGCGACCGACTCTCTGAGGCGCTGGCTTTGAGGCAAGCGCGCGACGTGATCGCGGAAGCGGTCAACGATCCGAAGGTTGAACTGCCACAGGCGACGAAGACGCGGTTGATCGAGAGCCTGTCCAAGGGCGCGCCGATCACCGATGGCGAACTCGACACGGCAGCTCTCACCGAAGCGATCACCGAAGCGATCAGCTCGGAGACTGAGTACTTGGAAGCAATCGCCCCGAAGAAGAAGGGCGTCCAAGGCCTCGGCCGGGGGGCTGGCGATGGCGGCGACGATGGCAGAAACACGCTATTGGAGTCGCGGAAGGCTCACTACATGCGACGGGGCATGTCCGAAACGGACGCCGCGCGTGCAGCCGAGATCTTCGTGGATGGGAGGTAGAGCATGCCTACGATCGACATCTATGTGAACACTGGGCAATCCGCGGGAACGGAATGCCACTCGACGAGGGAAGGGGATCACCTCACGTTCGAGGAATCGTTGCTGACGCACCCCGATCATGTGGCCGATACCCTCGTGGATAAGGGCGATCCGGTCATCATCGGCGACATCGTTGGAGTCGCGCTGAACGGCGCGGCTGCGACGACTGATCTGATCGCTGTCGATACGAAGGCCCCGTGGTGGTTGAACGTGACCGCGGAGGACAATGCAGGGAACTCGGCAGTCGTGCGCGGTGACTCGATCTACATCAACAAGACCACGTGCATCCTGTCGAAGGACCCGACACCAGGCACTCATCTGTTCTTCGGGAAGGCGCTCGGCGCAGTCTCGGCGGGTTCAACCGCTGTCTGTGCCGTCAAGCCGTGTGCGTGCGTTCCTGATGAGCCGCTGATCGACCTTCTTGAGATCATCGTCTCCAAGGGCGGGAACGACAGCAACCCAGGAACGTGGGATGCTCCGCTGCTCACCATTGGCGCGGCGATCGATCTCGTGTCTGCGACGCGGAAGACGATCTATGTGATGGACGGAGAGTACGACGAGGCCCTGACGTGGCCGACGATCTCTGGCGTGAAGCTGATCGGAATGAACCGCCAGTGGGGCGTCGTCGTCAAGGACTCCGGTGAGGACGATGCCGTGATCACGGTCACTCCTGGGGCGCAGTCTTCCACCTTTGAGATGTGGATTGAAAACATCTACATCGATCACGGGGAAACCGGACAGGATGGCATCGCAATCGACAATACCGCGATGACCAAGAAGCTCAACTGCTATCTCCGCGATGTCGGCGGGGCCGCGGACTCGGCTTCTGATCGCTTCATCGTCACGACCCAGGGCGACACCGACAACGCCATCCGCATCTACTGGAACGGGCAGAACGGAGACGTCGAAGGGCTGATCTATCTGGACGCTGGCAACGATGGCGATCGATTCTATGCGCAGTCTGTCAACTTCATGGGGGGCCTGCAGACGGCGGCGGATGCGGTGGCATTCGACATCCGCTTGGAACGCTGCAAGGTACTCCACGAAGGGATTACAGGCGGAAACGCTGCACAGACGATCCACGCCATCTGCTGCTACAGTCAGACCGGAACGACGTGGGCTGCTCTTGATACCAACGATCTCGCCGGGAGCCATACGGAGGACATCGTTGCGTAGCCATGAAGAGCAAGCGAAAGCCGCAGCGCAAGAAGACGAGGGGGCGCAAGCCAAAGCGCAAGGCCCCACGAAGGAGTAGGTGAGACTATGAGCTTCCAGACATTCCTACAGGAAACCGGGTTCGAGTCCTACGATCCGGTGCAGCATCGGTATACGGAGTCTCAGATCCAAGCGGGGATCGACTTCATCAACAACACGGCAGGGCTGCGCCCGTTGCGTCACGCGGCCGAACTCGAGGAAGCGATCACGACGACCGACTTTCCCAACCTGTTTGGCGTGATCATCGAGCGCGAGCTAATGGCGCAGTACGGCATCGTGATGCCTGACTTCGAGCCCTACACGAGGATGGGAACGGTTAGCAACTTCAACCAGCACACGAGGCATCGCCGGAATGGTGGGCGCGGTGTTCTGCGTCGAGTCACGGAGAAGGGCGAGTACCTTGTCACCCCGACCTCTGACACGCAGTACACGCGACAGGTGTACAAGCGCGGCGAGCAGTTCGACATCTCGTGGGAAGCCCTGATCAACGATGGTATGGGCGCCTTCGATGATGTCGCTGAGGACTACGCAAAGATGGCGATCAACACCGATCACGCGGAAGTCACCGGGCTGATCGCTGCGGCTACGGGTCCCAACACCAACCTGTTCGGCGCCCCGATCGCAGACGTTGACGGTGTGAACGTGACCAACCTCGGCGCGTTGGCCCTCACGCCGGCGAACTTGCAGACGACGCTAGGCCTCATGGCGGCTCAGACCGACGTGAACGGGCGCCCTCTCGTGATCAGCGGACTGCACCTCGTGGTGCCGTGGCAGCTTGAGGACACGGCGTGGCAGATCTGTACCTCGACGCAGCTCCAGTATGCAGACGGAGCCGGTGGCGCGGTTCTCCCTTACGGGACGACCAGCCCCATCCCGCGTCACGGCATCCAGATCCACGTTGACCCGTGGCTTGCTCAGATCGACACGAGCGGCAACGTGGCAACGACGTGGTATCTGTTCGCCGATCCAGGCCAGGGCTACGCAATTGGCCTCGATCATCTGCGCGGCCATGAGGGACCGGAGATCTGCATGAAGGCTTCGGACAAGATGGCAGTCGGTGGCGGCATCATCTCGCCGTTCGATGGCGACTTCGCGACGGACAACGTCTTGTACCGCTGCCGTGTTGTGCTGGGCGGCTGCTACCTCGATCCGAGGTTCGCATACGCTCAGGTGGGATAGACGCTCAACGGCGTTGACCAACGGCCGCTCGCACCCCGTCGCTTCGGCGGCGGGGGCGGGGGGTCCCCATAGGAGGCAGCATGGCGTTCACGTTCGATCCAGCAACCGACCGAGGCACCGTTCGACTGCTCATCGCTGATGATGTCGAGCAGTACGACGGCGAGGACGTGTACCACTTCACGGATGAGAAGATCGACCGCTTCTTGACGGTTGCTGAGAACATGCGCGGGGATACCGTGTTCAACGCGGCGTCGCTCGCACTCGAGGCGTGGGCGTCGAACGAACTGGCGGTGCTCAAGGTCGCGACACAGCTCGACACACAGACAGACGGAGCAAGCGTGTCGCGTGAGATGCGAATGAGGGCGAAGGAATACCGAGCGATCGCGGCCGAGGCTGACGACGATGCCGGATTCGTGATCGCTGAGATGTACGTGGGCGAGTTCTCGTGGCGAGAACAAGTACTCAACAAGGCGATCAACGATGCCTAGACCGATGTTCGATCCGAGGAGAGCAGACCGGCTCGCGTCGTTCTTCCAGTCAACGTGTGACATCGAGGAAACGACGCAGACACGGAACGCTGACGGCGAGGTTCAGGACGCATGGGCGGTGGCAACGGGGCTGGATGACATCGCCTGTCAGGTCGCGCCGAATGGCGGGGTTGAGGTCAAGTTGCCGGATCAGACGTACGTGGTGAGCAACTACACGATCCTGCTGCGAGGCGCGTACTCGTTGACCGAGAAGAACCGTTGCGTGGTGAGTGGGCCGAGCGCGGGGACGTACGACATCCTGCTCGTGCAGTCGGGTAGTCAAGACGAGTTCACGAGACTGCTTGTGAGGAAGGTGACATGATGGCACAGGACCACGTGATAGGCGGCAATCGGATTCTGGTTGACGCTTCGACTCATGCGTTGCTCGTGATCGGATACGAGCATCACGAGATCCACGACGGGCGAGGCTACGTGATCGGGACGTACGACGCAGATCTCGACACAGACGACGAGCTGATCATCGCGTTCAAGACACCGGACACGCTGCGGTATCTGCACGTCCTCGTTGATGTAGAGAACACCGTGGCCGGGCTGTTTGAGATCCTTGAAGGCGCAACGATCACCAACGGCACCGGATCGGATCTACAGTCCTTCAACGCGAATCGGAACAGCTCGAACGTGAGCGGCATCCTCAACATCGAGGCTTCGCCCACAGCTGGGAAGGCGAGCAAGAACCCGACGATCACCGATGATGGGACAGCGATCTGGCAGGAGATCCTTGGAGCGACCAAGCAGCAAGGCGCTCTATCGTCGGGCGGTGGGCGACACGAGTTCGTCCTTGCTCCCAACACGATCTATGCGTTCCGACTGACAGGCAACGCAGACAACGGGATCGCGTCGATCGACCTTTCGTGGTACGAACACATCGACAAGGAGTAGGCCGTGTTCACGCTTGAGGTTCGGGGTGTCAAAGAGCTGCAAGCTGCGTTCGACGCGATCAAGGCCGACATGTACGAAGGGCTGGCGGCGGCACTCCTCGCGGGAGCGATGCCGGTCAACAACGCGGCGAAGACGTTGGCCCCGTACAAGACCGGGAACCTGATGCGGTCCTATCATGTTGGCCTCGATGACCGAGACATCACAGCCCCGCAGAACGACGCCGAGGCGGCGCCGAGAATGACGCCAGCAGAACCGGGCGCGGTGCGCGAGATGGCGCGACGGCTCAGGGAGCGCGGGATCGTTCGTGTTCTCGTCGGGACCGATGTTGAGTATGCACCCGTGCAGGAGTTCCTAAACAAGCCGCACCTTCGACCGGCGCTCGAACAGAACCGGGGAGAGGTGCAGCAGGAAGTCAACCGAGCGATCGCGCAAGTGATCAAGAAGGCGGCGAGAGCGTGAACACGTGGGAGACAGCGTTAGTCTATCTGCTGGAGAACGACGTAGACGTGGCTGCAATCGTTGGGGACCGCGTGTACGACGAGTTGCCGCAGACGCCGTCGCTCCCGGCGATCACGTACAAAGAGATCTCGACGGACATCGACGCGAACGTTGACTATGCGAAGACGCGCGTCCAGGTGACATCATGGGCCGCGACTCGAAGTGCGGCGAAGGAGTTGGCGAAGACGATCCGCTATGCGTTGCAGCGGTATCGTGGCACGGTCGTGAGTGTGAAGATCGAAGGGATCACGTTCGTGTTCAGCACGCACGTTCGAGATCCAGAAACGGGGTATCACACGATGCCCACGGACTACAGAATCAACTACTGGGAGGAATGAGATGGCCTACAAGGAACAGACGACCGTGCAGGACACCGATGCGATCCGCATCGGTTCGGTCAAGTGGGAGATCGGTCCCAACATCGCGGGGCTGGTCGATGTCGGAGCGTTGAGAGGTGCCAGCTTCAAGGAGAACTTCTCAAACATCACGATCAAGAGCGACAACGCAGGAACGATCTCGGAAGGGATCGAAGACCATCACGTGATCCTCTCCGGTGAGCTGATGGAGATCGACCTCGACGTATTGGAGATCGTGTACGCGGGACTCGGCACACGCACAACGGTGGCCGCGGCCCCTGTCTCGATCACAGACGAAGAAGTGACGCTCAACGATCAGGACCTCGCCGTGTTCACCTATCGCAACGGCGACAAGTCAGAGGTGGATTCGATCGTGGTCGCTGATGCAGCGACTCCGACCATCACGTACGTGCGGGGCTGCGACTACGTCGTGGTGACTCGCGCCGATGGCTACACAGGAATCGCTCGCGCAGATGCGACGGCGATCGACTCGGACATCGACATCTCAGCCGACACGACGGACGACTCCTTCAACTGCGCCGGGAGCGACTTCGCAACGATCCTCGCGCCGGGAGATCACATCACCGTGTCGGGGTTCACCGAGGCGGCCAATAACGGGGTCTTCACGGTAGTCACCGCAACCAACGCCAAGATCACAGTCAGCGAGAACCTGACGACAGAGATCGCCGGGGATGCTGTTGTTATCACGCGCGGCGGGATTGCCGATGGCGCGACTGTGTACGTGGACTACGACTACACGCCGCTGGCGAGCCAGAGCTACACGACGGGCGGCAAGAACACGTTGACCGATCGTGTGATGCGGTTCACCAACGAGAACGTCGATGGTCAAGTGTGGCGTATGACGGTCTACAAGGCGACGATCCAAGACGGCCTAGATCTGAAATTCCCCGCCGACGACGATCGTGAGCCTCTGCGCTGCCCGATCAGCATCAAGGGCGTGTTGGACGACTCGAGGACGAGCGGCGACCAGCTGTTCGCCATCTACGACGAGCAGGACGCGAGCTAGGAGGGTTTCATGGTCGAGAAGGGAACCGATGGGGTCTATGACTTCGATGCGCTGGTCGTTGAGCCGCGATGGGCAAGAGTAGGCGGCGAGAAGGTGGACGTGTCGATCATGCCGGTTGCCGTGCAGATGGAGCTTGCCAAGTTCTCAGGCAGAAGCAAGGAAGAGATCATCCAAGCGTCTATCGATGATCCCGCCGGCGAGCTGCACAAGACGCTGAGCATGGTGTCTCGCGTGTGTCTGCAAAGCAATCCGAAGTTCACCGTGGACTTCCTGATGGAACACCTCGACCACGCTCGACTCGTGGCGTTCGCTCAGTTCGTCCTGTTCCCGTTCGAGGCGAAGGCAGCAGAAATCGCCGAGAGCATCGAGGACGATGATTCGGGAAACGGGGATCCGGCCGAGTAGCAATACCGCTCGGCCGGGTCGCTGCCGAGGTCACGCAGTTGTACGGATGGGAGCCGCGCGTCGTCCTCTGGACGATGAACGCGGAGCAAGCCATCTGGTGGTGGCAGACCGGATGGACGACTCACTGGCGAAAGACAGGAGCTCTCCCGTTCATGGATGAGGAGCCGACGCAAGAGGATGAGGGCGTGGATCGGGCAGCGATCAGGCGCAAGTACGGCGGCGGGAACGTGAGGAGATAGCATGCCCCTCGGGAACACGAGCGCAGTCGGCAATCTGGTAGTCGCCCTCCTCGGTGACATCTCTAAGTTCGACAAGACGATGGCAACCGCTGATAAGCGGGTCGCGTCGTTCGGCAAGGGGATGGAGCAGCTTGGCACGAAGGTGTCGAAGGCTGGGCAGAAGATGAGCCTAGCGATCACCGCTCCGCTCGTCGCTATCGGCACGCTCTCGGTCCAGGCGGCAAACGAATCGGCGCGCTTGCAGACCGCGCTCGAAGGGCTGGCCGGTGGTGCAGAGGGCGCGGCTGAGTACATCGACAAGATCAACGAAGTGTCGCTCGGAACGATCTCGAACCTTGACGCGATGGCAGTCACGACGAAGGCCCTCACGTTGGGAGTCGTGGACAACGCAGACGCGATGGCGCAGCTGGTCGAGGTCGCGATCACGCTCGGCCGTGCGCAAGGACTGAGCGCGACGAAGGCGGTCGATGATCTCACGACGGCGCTCGGTCGGCAGTCGCCGATGATCCTCGACAACCTCGGAATCAGCCTCAAGCTCTCCGACGCTTACACCTACTATGCCGAGAAGTTGGGCAAGACTGCGGACAAGCTGACCGACGCCGAGAAGAAGCAAGCCTTCCTCAATGCTGCGCTCGACAAGGGAACCGAGATCGCTGCGCAGATGGGCGGCATCCAAGACGACAACGCCGCCGCGACGGAACAGCTGGCCGCGTCGATGAACAACCTGAGGGTCGCCGTTGGCACAACGCTGTCCGACGTTCTCGTGCCCGTGATCAAGGACATCTCCGAAGCCCTCGTGCGATGGAAAGAGGCATGGGACGAGTTCCCCGAGGAGAAGCAGCAACGCATCATCAAGATCCTCATGGGGATCGCGGCGGTTGGTCCTGCGGCGGTAGTCCTCGGCTCGATTGCGAGCGGCATCGGCAAGGTGACGACGGCGGTCAATCTACTGTGGGCATCGAACCCGGCAGGAGTGCTTGCGATCCTGCTTGGGCTTGCTGCTGCTGCCGGACCTCACATCGCAGACTGGTACCAGTCGATCAGCAACGCTATCCAAGATCTGATCAAGGGGCAGAGCGAAGCCGCGAACGTCACCGAGGCGATCGTTCGCTTGATGCGTGACAACATGGCAGAGATGAGCGGGGTCGTGGGCGACTACCTCGACACTCTCGACCTCCAATCGGACGAGGCTTATGCGGGTGCCGCCGCAGCCATCGCGGAGATCTTTGCTGCCTCTCAGGCTGCTGAGAGTGAGCTTGTGGCCGGGACGATGCGCTTTGATGAGGCTCTGCTGAGCTTTGAGAACGCGGTTGATCAGATCCTTGCCGATCACAACCTGATGAACGGCGAGGTGCAGGGCGCCTACCAAGAGATCAGAGCCGCCGCCATCGCGTTCTGGCGCGATGCGTCGAACGTAGCGGCAACAGAAGCGCGGGAGATCGTTGCGGCGACCGGACTGATGGTTGACTGGCTCACTCGATTCGGAGAGGCGGGAGAGCAAGCAGGTGATGAAGTCGAGGAGAGCTTGGTTGGGATCGGCATAGGCTTCGATGATCTGCTTGGAGATGCGGAGTCTCTTACCGGCGCCACTCAAGCGATGTGGGGCGAGTTCGTCAAGCTCGCGGAGCAGCTGCGCACCTCACGAGCGGGAACCATCGAGTACGCCGAAGCGGTGAGCGGCCTTCGATCGCTGTACGCGCAGCTGATCGCGGCGACGAAGATCCTCGACAGCGAAGATCAGGACCTCGCCACCAGCATCAAGAATCTGGAATTGGCGTTCGGTGCGTTGGGGATCCAGCTTGAGGAAACGACCGCGAAGGCCGAAGTGTGGGGAACGACGTATCGAGACACGATCGCGTCGAGCCTGTCGAGCATCGTGTGGGAGATCCTTGACCATCACAACACGGTCGAACGCATGGAGCAGGAGCACGAAGATCGCATGGAGGACATCCGCGAAGCGGGACGGCGCAAGCTCGAAGACATGCAGGAGAGCTACGACAACCGCATCGAGGACGAGAATCGAGCGCACGCGCAGAACAAGGAAGACATCGAGCGGTGGTACTGGAAGGCGGTCGAGGACGGGCAAGCGAACACGCAGGAGAAGAAGGCCGCGCTCGACGCCGAGTATCAGGAGAAGATGGCCGATGCCCTGTTCAACCACAACCGCCGCCTATCCGACATTGAGTTCGAGTACGCGCGGGACGTAGAGCAAGCACGCGACGACATCGAACAGGCGAAGCAAGACGAGATCGATGCGTACGACGAAGCGCAGATCGAGATCAACGAGATCGTAGAGCAAGGCTTCAAGGACATGGTGAACTCGATCGTCCAATCGGGCATCGACACGGCGATCCAGAACGTGATCGACGGTCTGTGGGATATGGCGTTCGAGGCAGAGAACGCGGTCGATGCGACGAACACTGCGCTCGGCGGGATCAACCTTGGACCGCTCGCAGCGTTCGCAGCGGTCCTCGGATTCGGATCGACCGACCCCGAGAAGACGCACAAGTTCGGGCAGGATCTTGACGACTTCCTGCGGCGGATCTTCGGCATCGCGCAGAACCCGTATGCAGACGGCAACGTGGTGAGGGTGCCGAGCTACGCAGCGGGAGGAATCGTCCCCGGCCCGTACGGCAAGCCTCAAGCGGCGATCGTGCATGGTGGCGAGCCGTGGGGAGCTGCCGGGTTCGCAGAGGCGATGGACTATGAGCGATTGGGCAACGTGGTTGCGGCAGGAGTGATCGACGGGCTGAGCGAGATGCAGAACGATACCGGGGCGGTCGGCAAGATCCCGAGTGGCGATGCGCTCGCTCGTGCGCTCTGGCCGTTCTTCGTAGCTGAGAACCAACGCCGAGGCGGGGGAGGGCTGAACTGATGAACGGTCGTTGGTGGCTCGGTGAGGCTGGCTCTGAGGTGCTGTTCGAGACAGGCTGGACCGCGATGAACGAAGGCGAGTTTGAGATCTCGCGGGAGGGGCGCGTTGCGAACGGAGATCTCGTGGTGGACAAGATCGCCACGAAGAAGCGGTGGACGATCACCTACGCGGTGATGACACAGGATACACTTGACGCGCTGATGACGGCCTACAATCTGGGCGACACGTTGAGCCTGATCATCGAGCGAGCGGATCTCACGACCGACACGTACACGGTGAAGTTCCGCCCGTTCTCGAGGACGAGGCTTACAGTGATCGACACGTGGCTCTGGAAGGGAGCGACGTTCGTACTTGAGGAGGTCTGACCATGAGTGATGAGATGGAGCTGGCAGGTAGCGCACCGGGGAACATCTCGGTGAAGGGCAAGGCGCGGGTATCGATCAGCGCGAGAGTTCTTGAGTACGAAGGCGGTCCCGTGATCGAGGATCTTGGAGTGATCGTCGGCAAGAGAACCAAGCAAGCAGGACGCGAAACCGAGAAGAAGCTGAAGCGGCTCAGAGAGCTGAAAGCTGCGAACGAGAAGGAGTTGAACAATGGCTGACACCGTAATGATCGTTGACACCGGATTGGAGATCACCGTCGATGCGCTGCTTGCGCTCGGTGCTTCCGCTCCTGCTTATATCCAATGGGGAGTAGGTACGACAGCACCCGCAGTCGGCAACACGGGGATCGAGGACACCACGAACGCAACGGAGAGCCGCACTACGGGCACGGACTCAAAGCAGAACGGCGACTCAACAGGCGACACCTACCGCGTGGTCGGCACGATCACGAAGACGGGCAGTGGTGCGACGATCGCCGAAGTCGTGTTGATGGACGGCGCCGGATCGGGGAACCCTCCAACGGGAGACACCTGCTTCCTGCGAGCTACGTTCTCAGGCATCGCATTGTCGGTGGGCAACGCGATCGAATTCACCATCGACACGAAGTACGCACAAGGATAGCCGATGGGACCGGCGCGGCGGTCGCTCGATCGTCGCGCATGACAAGGAGGGCCGATGGCTATTAAGGTGGTTCGTGCGAAGCGTGACCGTGAACTGAGCAAGGCGCAGCTCGCCAAGCGCGAGACTCTGCGCCGCCGCCACGAGGTAGACGCTCAGATCGTCAACATGATCCAGAAGGAAGAGGAAGATCCGGCGACGTTCAACGTCGAGCGGTTGCTGACTCATCCGGCAGGACTCATGGGCAAGGGATCGGCTGGGCATCTACACGCTGACCGAGGACAAGAGGAGCGGTGGATCCGCAACCGCTACTGCGTTCTCAAAGAGCGATTCGAGAAGGGCGAAGAGTTCAAGGCTCTCGATGATGAGATCGCCAAGATGATCCGCGACGGCGACGATCAGGAGCGCATCAACCTCAGATCTGAGATAAGGCTGCGAGCTGCTGAGTCGAAAGCCGGAACGCACGGCGAAAGCGCAAAGCGATTCCACCGAGGGCGAGCGCACAAGGATCTCTCCGAACTCAAGTTCCAAGAAGAGGGCGTAGTCGAGGGGTTCCTGTTCGAGGTATCGCACGAAGAACTGATCGAGGAGCATCTAGCGAACGTGGTGCAGTACGTCGAACAGATCAACGCCGAGGCCGCAGAGCTGGGACTGTCTCAGCGAGTCGTGATCGAGGAGTAGCATGGGTGCAGCGTTCATCCGGGTTGCCGAGCAAGATGTAACTCCTGGATCGGCTGGGAGCTATGTGGATTGCGATGTGAGTTCCTACATAGGCGGAGATGCTGTTGGTGTGTGGCTGAGCTTGCATCCAACAAGCAACACGGCGTCGTACGATGTTCGGAGTAACGGCTCTACGTCTACGTTGTACTATGGAAGCTACGGCAGTCGCGCAGTATGGTCTTTGTTCACAGGCGTGGATGCCAGCGGCATCTTCGAGGCAAAGATCAGCAGCACATCATACTTCACAATCAATCTCCTCGGCTACGCGGATGATCCCGTAACGATGTTCACGAACCGCGTGCAGCATGATCCTTCGGGGACTGGATCGTATGTAGACACTGATGTCAGCAGCGATTGTCCAGATGGCGTGATGTGTTTGCTGTCCATCATCCACGACGACTCGGCGGGGTACACCTTCACGCGGAAGAATGGTTCATCGGATGATCGGTTCCTCACTGCGGGATCGGTCTCATACGGGAGGAACAGAGGGAAGCTCGTGGGTCTAGACGGCTCTCAGATCTTCGAGCAGAAAGCTTCAGAGTCATACACCGAAACGTATGTAGAAGGATACTACGACGGGGAAAACGTGACGATGAATACCAACGCCGCGAACCGATCTCTTGGCACTCTCGCAGCGTGGACAGATCTCACAGCAGCATCGGCGGATGCCAAAGCGGCGTTCTACGAGATCCTTTCCTCTTCTCTGCTCAATGGCGGGATCAGGAAGAACGGGACAGCGGACGATCCGTACTGGGATGTCTACTCCAAGACGGCGAGGTATGCAATCGTAGAGACAGATGACAGCGGTGTGGTCGAGGGCAAGATCGAAGGCTATGCTGTTGACTTCTACGAGTTAGGATGGGGAGAACAAGAGCCAGACACCGACAAGTCTCTCAGTGGTGTGGTTGATGTCACAGGAACGATTGGGCGGACGATCTTCAAGGAACTGAGCGCGACGGTTGACGTAACCGGCGGGATCGATCGCACCATTGGCAAGGGACTCGATACGGCCATCGATACAACGGCTGAGATCTCGAACCGCGACATCGCGAAGGGGATCAGCGGAGTGGTCGATGCTGTTCCCGAGATCTCCGGACGAAGCATCACGAAGGCTCTGATTGGCACAGTGGATGTCACCGGCACCATCGCCAGGGTGATCACTTACGTCAAGGCGCTCCTCGGAATCGTGGACGCTACGGGGTCGCTCAATCGATCCACGAGCAAGCAGCTCGAAGGCACCGCCGACGTGAGCGGCACGCTAAACCGCACGATCTCGAAGCAGCTCGCCGGGGTTGTCGATGCGACGGGAACGATCGGGCGCACGATCTCAAAGGTCCTCACCGTTGCCACGGTGAACGTCACAGGCTCGCTCGCGTGGCAATTCATCGAGGAATTGATCGGCGGCGTCGTTGTCACGGGCGCGATCAACCGCGTGATCAAGAAGCAGCTCAGCGGACAGGTCGATGTCACCGCGACGGTGAATCGCACGATTGCCAAGGCGTTCGCTGCTGCCGTGGTCAACGTGACGGGACTTGTGCAGCGAGCGACCGAGGGGATCCTTGCTGGCGGTGTCGTCGTCACGGGCGAGATCAACAAGCTGATCAAGAAGACGATCAGCGCGACGGTCGATGTCACCGGAACGATGGCGCGCAACGCCTACGACATGGCATACGAGATGAACAAGACCGTG
>Ga0180432_10001591_pt1 | contig 35776 bp, 30 predicted proteins | sample SS_ome_10_FD_132414 | JGI IMG/M metagenome (GOLD analysis project Ga0180432, IMG submission 132414) | Hypersaline lake sediment archaeal communities from the Salton Sea, California, USA - SS_1_MS_2 metaG | ecosystem: Environmental > Aquatic > Non-marine Saline and Alkaline > Hypersaline >... | reverse complement strand
GAAGACGCTCCCCAACATCACTGTCCTTTCGATCGCGAGCCTGCTCGGGCAGGCGATCAAGCGAATTCACCGGAATGAGTCGGTCAGCATGATGTTTCAGTAACGGATTTGCTGGCCGCCCACAAAGCGATCGTGGAGCACGGCCGCAGATACGGGCGACAAAACAGTCCGCAAGCCAACAGCCGGAAGTGTCTGTTTTTTGGGGTTCGCCTCTGCTGGACCCAAGTGGTAGCAGAGCTAATCAGGGGGATGCTCTGGTTTCGCTCGCTTTTCCGCCCCACCGCTTGCGGTTCGGCTGCGGAATGGCACAATACGGGGCCCGAGAAAAGGAGCCCTATGTATGAGTGATTCCCTGGAAGTCGCGTCCCGCGATGTCACCGGCACGCGAGCCTGCCGAAAACTCCGGCGGGAAGGAAAAATCCCGGCCATTCTCTACGGTCACGGCGAAGAGTGCGTCGATCTCACCGTGACCCGCGAGGCGGTTGAGTCCATGGTTCGCCATGGCAGCCGGACCGTGGAACTTCGGGGGGCGGTCACCACGCCGGCACTCGTGCGGGAGTTGCAGTGGAACACCTACGGCACCGAGCCGTTGCACGTCGATTTCCTGCGGATTGATCTGGCTGAGAAGATCCTGGTCACCGTTCCGGTGGAACTGCGGGGGGAGTGCCCGGGGGTCAAGGCTGGTGGTGTTTTCAAGCATGTCCTCCACCAGTTGGAGGTGGAGTGTACCGCCCAGACGATTCCCGAGACCGCCGTGGCCCATATCGCTCACTTGGAAGCGGGCGGTGTCGTCAAGGTCAAAGACCTGGAGTTGCCGGCGGGAACCCGCGCGACAGTTGCCGGGGATGAAGTCATTGCGTCCTGCCTGCTGCCGGGCCAAAAGGTGGACGAGGCCACGGAGATGGGTGAGGCGACTGCCGAGCCGGCTGCTGCCGCCGGTGAGCAGGCGTGAAACTGGTGGTCGGTCTGGGAAATCCGGGCAGGAAGTATGAAGGAACCCGACATAATGTCGGTTTTGATGTGTTGGGAGTGCTGGCTGCCCGGGCCGGAAATCCCGCACGGCGTCAGCGTTTTCAGGGTGAAATCTGCCAGGCCTCGATCCGGGGCTCGGCCGTATTGCTGCTCTGGCCGCTGACATGGATGAACCTGAGCGGTGGGAGTGTGCGGGCAGCCCGTGACTTCTACAAAATCGACCATGCCGACATTCTCGTGATCTGCGATGACTTTCAGCTGCCACTCACTACGATCAGGATGCGGCCGCGAGGTTCCGCCGGCGGCCAAAAGGGGCTCGCCGACATTCTCAAACAGCTTGGGGATCAGGCAATTCCCCGCCTGCGGGTTGGCATCGGTCCGGTGCCGGCTGACCGCGATCCCGCAGACTTCGTTCTGGCCCGCTTCACGGCCGCGGAGCGACCTGACGCCGATGCTTCACTCACCCGGGCGGCCGACGCCGCGGAAGCTTGGGCGGCTCTCGGAATCGAGGCCGCGATGAATCGCTACAACTAACCGCTGCCACCCGGCAGCTCCCTCACACCCTTTCCCGAATTGGCTGGAGAATCGCCCATGAATGTTTATGAAGGTATGTTCATCCTTGACCCGACCAAATACGCCCGTGACCCGGAGACGGTCACCGGCCAGCTCAACGAACTGGTGGCGGAATTCGGCGGCACTGTTCTGGTTTCGCAGCTCTGGGATGAACGCAAGCTCGCCTACCCCATCAAGGGCCAGAAAAAAGGCTCTTACTGGCTGATCTATTTCCGCATGGACGCCACTCATCTGGTTGCCTTTGAGCGGCAGTGCGAGCTGAACGACAACCTGCTGCGGCGGCTCATCCTCAGAATCGACCCGCGGCTGGCTGAACCGCTGGTTCAGCACGCTCAAGGAAGCGAGCCGGCGGCGAAGCCGGCAGTCGCTCGTTGAGGCGGCAGCCAAGGCTTGCACGAGCCGCCATAAACCAATATGCTGACTAGTGAACAATTGATCACTAATCAGCTGGTGGCCCGGAACGCTGGCCTTGTCGGCCCCGATCCTCCGCCCGCAGACAAGTTGAGAGAGAAAGGAAGCAGAATCATGGCCAGTAGCATGAATCGGGTGTTTCTGATGGGGAACGTCACTCGCGATCCCGAACTGCGGTACATCTCGAACGGGACAGCGGTCACGGAAATCGGCCTCGCCATCAACGATCGGCGGAAGACAGCTGCGGGTGAATGGATTGAGGAAACCACATTCGTGGATGTCACGCTGTGGGGGCGAACCGCCGAAATTGCCGGCGAGTACATCACCAAAGGTTCACCCCTGTTGGTGGAGGGGAGGCTGAAGCTCGATACCTGGGAAAAAGACGGCAAAAAGAGCTCCAAACTTCGCGTGGTTGGCGACCGCATGCACCTGATTGGTCCCAAGGGTGGAAGCAGGCCCGAGGGTGGGCCCAGTGGCGGCCGCAGCCGGGGAGGACGGAGTGACGAATTCGATCAGTCGGCAGGGTATGATGCAGATCCAGGGATCGGCACGGCGAGTCCCGCGGGTGGTTCAGAGGATGACATTCCCTTCTGAACGAGCCAGCGAAACAGCGGCCCCAAATTGTTCCCTTCCAGACATTTCTCCAGCCCCATTTTTAAAGAGGATTTCAGATGGCCACAGCAACAGCCAGACGCACCGCGACCAGAGGCATCAAGCGGCTACCGCGGGGAAGTCGCGGCGGAATTGAATTACTGCTCATTCAGAATGTTGAGCATCTCGGCAAGCAGGGAGACGTTGTCGAGGTCCGGCCCGGCTATGCGACGAACTATTTGCTGCCGCAGGGACTGGCCACGATTGCGACCGATCATCACAAACGGATGGTCGCCAAGCACAAAGCGAAGCTCGAGGCGATTGCTCAAGAGCGGCTGGCCGGGCTCCGCAGCCTGCTTGAAGAACTAGCCCGGACGAGTGTCACCATTGAAGCGAATGCCAACGACGAGGGCCATCTCTACGGATCGGTCGGTGCCCCTGAAATCTCACGATCACTCAAGCAGCAGGATCTTGTGGTGTCACCGGAGCAGATCATCCTGCAGGGACCGTTGAAGGAAGTCGGGCTCTATACGGTGAAGATTCGACTCTCCTCGGAGGTCGAAGGCGATCTCAAGGTCTGGGTGGTTCCGGCCAGCGGCGAGGAATCCTAATCACTCCGGGGGCCGGTCATGGACCAGACTCGCAGTGAATCGACGTCGGCAGCCACAGGTTCCGGCCGCAAGCCGAAGGGGGCGATGAACGGCCGTGGCAGCAAACCCCGCGGCCGCCATGGGGCTGCCCCGAATGATGCCCCGGGCGGCCGGCTCGGCCGACCGGGTAACATTGAGGCCGAGAGGAATGTGCTTGGCAGCATCCTGCTGAAGCCTGACGTCTGTGATGACGTTGCCCTGGTGGTCCGGCCCGATGACTTCGCTGATGAGGCCCATCAGGCCATCTATCGGCATTTGCTTGAATTGCACGATTCCGGTGGCCGCATCGATGCCACCATTCTCCTCGAGCGGCTGCGGGGCGGGGATGAGCTTGACCTGGTTGGTGGAGCTGCCGCGATCGCGGAACTGATCAACTCCGTTCCTCACGCTGCCCATGCGACGCACTATGCCGCGATCATTCGCGACAAGTCGATGCTTCGCTCGCTGATCGACGCCAGCACCGACATCCTGCGGGATGCCTACGACGCTTTCGATGAACCGCGGGAACTGCTGGCTCGGGCAGAGGAAAAAATCTTTTCCATCCTTGAACAACGAAGCTCGGCGGAGGCTAAATCGATCCAGTCGGTGCTTGAAGATGTGATGGTGCGGATGGATGCCCGGATGAAGCACGAGCATGCCCTCGGGGGCGTCGAAACCGGTTTCACCGACCTCGACACCCTTTGCGGGGGCTTGCACAACTCTGAACTGATCATCTTGGCGGCAAGACCCAGTATGGGAAAGACTGCCCTCGCGATGAACATCGCGGAGCACATCTCGATCGACACCCACCAGCCGGTGCTTTTCGTGAGCCTGGAAATGGCGAGTCTCGAGCTAGCTGACCGACTTCTGTGTTCGGCAGCTCAGGTTAACGGACACCGCCTGCGAAACGGGACGATCTCCCAGGAGGATCGCCGCCGGCTGGTTCAAAAGTCAGCCGAGATCAGCTCCGCTCCGCTCTTCATCGATGACACGCCTGGACGAACCCTGACTGAAATCGCCGCGGTCGCCCGGAGGCTGAAGCGAAAGAGCGGCTTGTCACTGATCGTGATCGACTATCTTCAGTTGATTGAGCCCGACAATCCCCGTGATCCACGGCAGGAGCAGGTCGCGAGAATCGCCCGGAGGCTGAAGACGATGTCACGGGAACTCGACATCCCGATTCTCTGCCTTGCCCAGCTCAATCGGCAGGCGGAGGTGTCGCGTGACAACCGCCCCCGCCTGAATCATCTCCGAGAGTCGGGGGCGATCGAGCAGGACGCCGATGTGGTAATGTTTGTGCACCGTGAGGAGTATTACCAGACCACCGACGAAGACCGGGAGCGGGTCAGGGGTCAGGCCGAGATTATCATTGCCAAGCAGCGGAACGGCCCAATCGGTGACATTAAACTGCTCTGGCAGCACGACTACACCCGCTTCGTCAATCTTGAGCATCGTCCGTACGACGAGTTTGAGCAATTCTCGGACTTTTAGATCGCGTCCGCCGTGAATGATTTGATGAAAGCTGCGAGCGGAAGCGGCTGGACAGGACCATTCATTGGCAGCGGGTATTCGACGCAGCCGGCTCAGGGGCGACAAAAGTTTCGTCACAGACGGGCCCATTGATAGCCCTACTTCACCAACACGCGATACCGAGCAGGATGCGAGGAACTGCGGTGACGAACCCTTGGCGTTCGTCACCGCGGCCAAGCGGACGGGGCCAGGGATGGCCCGTCCGCGCTCAAACTAAAACTGCCAGATCACGTCACAGCCGGCATAGAACTGGCCGTACTGGTTGCCGCCGACGTTGACCCCCTGGCCTAGTGGCTTGCCGTAGGGGAGTGGGGTTGTCGGCGTGTTCGGCGTGAACCAGTCGTAGCGAAGCTCGGGACGAACCACCCAGTTGGTGTTCGGATACCAGTTCAGCCCAAAGGTCAGCTCCCAGAAACTCCCGGCAAAGCCTCCCGTCCAGTAGCCAGGATTTCCCAACTGGCTTTCGTTCCGCAACGGCGCCGACACGATGTAACCGTTGTTGTCCCGGAAATACTCAAGCCGGACTCCGCCTTCCCACTGCTCATTGAATTCCCAGAACAGGTAGTTGATGAATGAGTACCACTGGGCGACACCCGGTTGCTGCCCGGTATTTCCGGGGGTGACATTGGCGTTGAATTGCCAGGCATTGTCATTCTGAAAGACATAAATCAGCCGGTCGCTCAGCCGGTTGGTGTAGACCAGGCTCATCAGGGAGCGATTGCCGATCAGTGAACCAGCGGCAGGGTTGCGGCTGATGGTTGTCACCTCATTGCCGGTCGTGGTGGCGATCGAAAGCGTCTGCGACCCGTCGCTGTTTTGCAGTTCGATCCCGCCGAGATAACTTGCGGTGGTCCCGGCACCGGGATAGTCCGGGTTGAGGATTGCGTAGTCACCGGTCAAAGGTTGACCGTCAAAAAAGTTATTCCAGCCGGTGGTGATGCCACTGTAGAAGGTGACCTGGTCATTCGGCTGCCAGGACCCCAGAAAGCCGGTAAAGGTGAAGGGAGAAAACTGCATCGAGAAGGCATGCGTGTAGAAAAAGTTGCCGATGGCCGGCACCTGCTCAAATCCCAGAATGCTGTAAAAGTGGCCAAACCGAAGTGTGACATCACGGCAGGCGACGTCGGCATAGAGCTGCGGCATTGCCAGGCCATAATCCTTGGAGAATGCCCACGAGGCGATGTTCTCGATGCCGAGCGGCTGAAACGGATACGCGTCGAGTCCGAGGGCGGTGGTGTAAAAATAGTCGGTACCGAAGAGCAGGTCGACCCGACCGCCTAAGTCCCACCCGGCCCCAGCATCGGTCTCCCGTTCCGTGATGACATAGAGCTGATTGAGCTGCCCCTGCCAGCTGCGGTCAGCCATGGTGATCGGGCCATTGAATGGCGTTCCCCAGTTGTTGGCCCCCAGCCCATATTCGATCCATCCGTACGTGTAGATCTCCTTCCTCTCAAGCCGGGGAAGGTGAATCCGGCGATCGGGACCGCTGCCATAATCGGTTCGCTCCCAGGCCGCACGGGTCTCCTCTGGCAGGACGTCAGACTCTGGAGGCGGCTGGGCAATCAGCCCGGCGGCGGCTCCCCAGACGCCCAGCAGCACCGCTGCCGTCAACCAATTCCGCACCCCACCCGGCCGCATGCTGCCCATCTCCCTGCTCAGCTTCCGCGCGGCGAACGTCCCGCACCATCCGACGAATCGTTAGGATCGGCCCTGTCTCGCCATTGCAATCGACGGCGACGGCAGCGGCTGCCCAGCACCCCAGGGCGACCCAGATCACCCAGGCGGATTCGAGCGGGCGGCCGCGACATTTGGCACAGTCTGCTAGCGATGCCCAAGCAGCCAAGCCAGCAGGCCCTTCTGCAGATGCATCCGGTTGGCTGCCTGGGTGACAACGACGCTCTGAGGGCCATCAATGACGGCGTCGGTCACCTCTTCACCGCGGCGGGCGGGCAGGCAGTGCATGAAGACTGCACCCGGACAGTGTGCCATCAGGGCCTCATCGACGCGGTACGGCTCGAAGGCGACCCGCCGGGTTTCTCGCTCGGCCTCCTGCCCCATGCTTGCCCAGACATCGGTGTAGACGGCCGCGGCATCCGCCACGGCTGCCACCGGGTCGGTCATCTGCTCGACCTGAGCATCCGGCAGCAGGTTTTTGAGATGCGTCAGGAAGGCCGGGTCAAATTGGTAGGCCTCGGGGGCAGCCAGCACGAACCGCATACCGAGCAGGCCGCAGGTCACCGCCAGCGAACGGGCCATGTTGTTGCCATCACCAACAAAGGCAAAGCTGAGTTCAGCCAGCCGGCCAATCCGGCGGCGGAGGGTGTAACAATCGGCCAGCGCCTGGCAGGGATGGCTGTAGTCACTCAGGGCATTGATCACCGGCACGCTGGAGACCGCAGCCAGTTGCTCGATTGTGGCATGTGATTTTGAACGGCAGGCGATGCAATCGACATACTCACTGAGTACCCGACCGAAGTCGTCCGTGCTCTCCCGGGAACTGGCAAAGCCGGTATCCGCCCCCAGGAACAGACTGTCCCCGCCCAGGTGTACCATCGCGGTCTGGAAGCTCACCCGGGTTCGGAGGCTCTGCTTCTCAAAGACGAGCGCGAGCACCCGCCCCGGGAAAAGGGCATCGCGAATGCCTGCCTCGTATTTCGCCTCAAGGTCCTGCGCGATCGCGAAAATTGTCTCGATCTCGTGGGCCGACAGATCTTCGGGAACAAGAAAATGACGCATCTGAAACACCATCACCCTCATGGCTGGCCGGGCCCGTCACCGTGCGGAAGGGATCAGCCGGAAGTGCCGAGAATTCAATGCCGCCCGCCAACATCGAGGATTGCGTCGGCAAGTTTGTCGCAGCCCTCTTCAATCTCCGCGGCAGTGACGTTCATTGCAGGCAGCAGCCGAATCACGCGACCCTGCGTGCAGTTGACGAGCAGTTGACGCTCGAGGCAGGCTTGAACCACCTCCGCTCCGTCGATCGACAGTTCGACGCCAATCATCATGCCGAGCACCCTGACATCACGGACGAGATCGCACCGCTGCTGCAACTCCTCAAGCCGGCCGCGAAACAAGGCGGCAGCCCGGTCAACATGCTGAAGCAACTGCTGTTCCTCGATCATTTTGATGGCCGCGATGCCGGCAGCAGCAGCGACTGGATTTCCCCCAAACGTGGAGGCATGCATGCCCGGACGCAGATGGGTTGCCAGTTCGGGCTTGGCCAGCAACCCGCCACCGGCGATGCCCGCACAGAGGCTCTTTGCCAGCGTCATCACGTCAGGAGTCACCCCGAAATGCTGGTGGCCAAACCACTTTCCAGTCCGGCCACAGCCGCACTGCACCTCATCGAAGACCAGCACCAGATCTCGTTCATCGGCCAGTGCACGAAGCCCCTGAAGGAAGCCCTCTGCTGCTGGCACAACGCCCCCTTCACCGAGGATCGGCTCGACCAGAATGCCGCCGGTCTGGTCATCAATGAGCCGCTCGACCCCTTCCAGATCGCCGTAGGCGGCGAACTGAAAGCCGGCGACCAGCGGACCGAGTCCCTCATGATATTTCGGCTGCGCCGTGGCTGAGACGCTGCCCATGGTGCGACCATGGAACCCTCCCTGAAAGGTGATGATCTTGTAGCGTTTTCCGTCCGACCGCAGCCGCACGAGTTTGATCGCCGCCTCGTTCGCCTCGGTTCCCGAGTTACAGAAAAACGCCTGCCCTCCGAATGACCTTTCAGAAAGGAGCCGGGCCCACTCGCCCTGGGGCTCGATGTACCAGCTGTTGGGTACATGAATGAGCTTTGCGACCTGCTCCTGAACGGCCCGCACCACTGGCGGGGGGCAGTGCCCCAACAGATTGCAGCCCCATCCGGGAAACAGGTCGAGATAACAGGTGCCATCGGCATCCCAGACCCGCGACCCCTCGCCACGCACCAGACACACATCGAAGCGGCGGTAGTTGGGAACGACGTACCGCGAAAACGTGTCGATGATCTCCCGCGTCCGCGGCCCCGGCTGCGAAGTGGTGGGTGTGACATCAAGGGTCGCCATGGCTGCTCTCCCGTGGGTCTGGGCGGGTTCTACTCAAACCGAGACTTAGAAGCCGCCGCGTGTCTCAGCCGACGCCGGCCGCGGCTACCGCCGGCCGCTCCGGGCGGACAGCCGTATCAGTCACCAATTCAGTCCCGACACCACTGGTGGTATATATCTCCAGCAGCAGTGAATGCCGCAGCCGCCCGTCAATGATGTGGATTTTTTTGACACCCTGCGTCAGCGTCTCAAGGCACCCCTCGATTTTGGGAATCATGCCGCTAGCGATGGTGCCATCGGCGATGAACCGCCTGGCCTCGGTTGCCGTCAGCGAGTGGATCAGGCTTTCGGGGTCATCACGGTCGGCCAGCACACCCGGAATGTCACTGAGCACGACGAGTTTCTCTGCATTGATTGCCGCCGCCACCGCTGTTGCCGCCGTATCGGCATTGACATTGAGCTTCTGGCCATCTTCCCCCATCGCCATTGATGGAATAACCGGCACCTGACCGGCATAGGCCAGGTTGTCGATCGTCAGCCGATCAACTCTGGTCACCTCTCCGACGCGGCCGAGGTCGATCCGGGTGCCATCCGGGTTGGTCAGGGCCAGTGGCTCCCCGAACAGGACGTTGGTGGAACAGAAGTTCAGCGACATGGCCCGGCCGCCAAACTCCTCGATCTTGGCCGCGAGTTCATGATTGAGTTCGGTCGCCAGCACCCGCTCAACAATCGCGAGGGTAGCCTCGTCGGTGTATCGCCGCCCCTGAACAAACCGCGGTTTAATCCCGGCCTCATCCATGGCCCGGGAGATCGCCTTCCCGCCGCCATGCACCACCACCAGTCGCATGCCAAGGGTGGTCATGAATACGATGTCGAGCAGCAGATGCCGGAGCGCGTCGGGGTGCTCGAGGACGCTCCCGCCCAACTTGATGACGGTGGTCGTGTCGCGGAATTTCCGGATCCATCCCAGCGCTTCGATCAGCGTGTCGGCCTTCTCGATCGCCTGCTGCTGAGACAGGTTAATGACGGGATCGGACAAACGGCTGCTCCTGCGGCGGGTGCCAGAACGAAGATTCAAGAACCAATGCTGAAGTCCTCTAGTTTAGCAGACTCCCGAGAAAGTCAGCCGCCACCATCGTGTAGCGACCGTCAACCCCGAAAACCGTCACCACCCAGCAGCGTTGACCGAGAATATCGAGTCTCCCCGAGGGCCGTGGAGGGACTTTTCTACCGACGATTCGACTGGAAAAATCCCCGCCCCCGGCGATCTCCAACCCCCGGCAAACCCAGTCGGTAACCCCGCAAAAGCGGGGTCTACTTTGCGGCGTCGGTCTGTTCCGGTTCGTCCACTTCCGGGGCGTCGATCGGATCGAGCACGATCGATGCCGAGTTGATGCAGTACCGCAACCCCGTCGGGGGCGGACCGTCGTTGAAAACATGCCCCAGATGGGCATCGCACCGACGACAGGTCACTTCGGTACGAATGCCGAAACCGGGGATGCCGGCCAGGGAGCGATCTTGATGCTCGGCGATCACATCACCCTTGACGTCATCCGCTTTGGCGTCGATCGGTGCAAAGAAGCTCGGCCAGCCACAGCCGCTCTCAAACTTCTCTCCAGACCGGAAGAGCGGCTCGCCACAGCAAATGCAGCGATAGGTTCCAGCAGTCTTGGTATTCCAGTATTTCCCGGTGAAGGCCCGCTCGGTGCCCTTTTTGCGGGCGATTGCAAACTGTTCAGGCGTGAGTCGCTTTCGCCACTCGGCATCACTCCGGGGAATCTCGGTGTCGGGAAGACGACCGGCGATCGCCGGATTTTTCTCAGCTGCTCGGTCCATCGCTCGTTCCTTCGCTGGTGAAGACTGCTCCGCTGAAACAGCAATTACAGGCACCATTATCACGCCGACCAGGCTGAGGGCCTGCCAGAATTTTGCAACCAGCATTATCTCCTCCTTCCGTCCAAACCTCACTCCGGCAACCGGAACACCCCGGCTAGTGGCACGGATCAGCCGGCATTAGCGACGGGACGGCAGTTTCTCCGGTAGGTAGTCATGATCCCGCTTCCGCAGCACTTCGGCTTTCAATATTTTATCGGGTTCTCCCCCTGCCCGCTCACCCTCTGTCCGCTGCAGTTCCGGCAATACCTCAAAGCCCTCAATCACCCGGCCGAACACCGTGTGCCGTCCATCGAGGTGCTCGGTGGGCCGAAAGGTGAGAAAAAACTGCGAGCCACCCGTATTTTTGCCGGCATGGGCCATCGACAGGCTGCCAAGAAAGTGCTTTCGGGCATCGGGCCGCTCGCACTCACAGGCGATCGCGTATCCCGGGCCGCCGGTTCCGGTCCCGGTGGGATCCCCCCCCTGGGCCATGAACTGCGGAATGACCCGGTGAAACGGGGTGCCGTCGTAGAAGTGCTGCTCCACCAGGCTGATGAAGTTGGCAACCGTATTCGCCGCCTCATTCTCAAAAAGCTCAACCACGATCGTGCCCTTGCTGGTCTCAATTTTCACCCTGGGCAGATCGTCTGCGGCTGCCTCGGCTGACCGCTTGGCCATCTCGGCATCGACCTTCGGTCGCTCGGCTGCGATCGCCCGATCAAGTGATTCGATTTTGCCTGCATTGACGCCAGCGGCGGCAGCTGCCCTGACGAACTGGGCCGCTTCGTCGAGATCGGATAGCGTCATCGCTGCCGTCGCGCCAACAAGCAGCGTCGGGCCATCAGCCACTCCAGCCTCCTGCAGCGTCTTGGCCCCAGCCAGTGCCTTGCGGGGATCATCAGAAGCCATCGCCCCCTGGATCACATCGCGGACGACCTGAACCGCCTCTTGGTTGTTCGGGTCGGCAAGCACCACCGCAGCGGCACTGGTCTCGAGACTGGCTGCAGCGGCCCGGGCCTCGTCGCGGGCGGCATTGAACCGGGCCTCAATTCGCTGTTTGTCGGCACCGGGCTGCTGGTACTCAGCCTGAAGGGCCGCCAGTTCGCCGATGAGCCGCTTGAGATCCTGCTGGGCTTTCGCGAAGATCTGCCCAGCATTTGCCGCCACCGCAGGAGCATCCCCCTCCACCACCGGAACATCGGCAGCCGACCCGGCGACCGGCCCGGCGAGGCCCACCATCACGGCAGCCCAGAGCAGGGCCGTTTTTGCAGTGTTACGTGCCAGGCTCCCCGCAGAGCGGTTCTCGATGCTGCCTGATTGCATTGCCAATCTCCCGGAAATATCGACGGACCCCCAGCGGGCGCCGCCCCTCCTTACGATACCATGTCGCTTTCCCCACGGTGATGACCGGGGACACCCCAGCGGCCCGGATACCTCCCCACGCCTTCAGAATGTCCCGAAAAAAAGCTGCTCGAGTTCCCCGCCGAATAGAACGGTCCGAATCCGCCCCCCGGAGGCGGCAATCGGCACCCGCCCCTGCCGTCGATCCGTCCAGCCCCCCACGGATCATTGGCGGTGAACTCCGGGGACGCCGGCTGGCCTTTCGCCCCGGGGGGCCCACCCGTCCCATGAAGGACCGGGTCCGTGAGACTGTCTTTGATCTGCTGGGAACAGCCGTCCGCGGAGCCACGGCAATCGATCTGTTTGCGGGCACCGGTGCAATCGGCTTTGAGGCGATCAGTCGCGGGGCGGCCCGGGGCATTTTCGCGGAGCGTCACTTCCCGACCGTCGCCTGCCTGCGGCGGTCAGCTGCCGACCTCGGCCTGACTGAGCGGATCGACGTCATCCCCGGAGATGTCCTTCTGTGGTCGAAACGGTTCCCCCCGCTGCCGGACATGGCCCCCTGGCTGGTCTTCGTCTCTCCCCCGTGGGCGATGTTCGAGACACACCAAGCTGAACTCAACCAGCTAATTTTGGCGGTGGCCAACGCCGCCCCGGCGGGGAGTCGCCTGATTGTGGAAGCCGAGGTTGGGCTACCGGCAGGCCAGTTGCCGGAACTCCTCACCGACCGGACCGATGAGTCTCCCTGGGACAGCCGGCCGCTGCCGCCGGCGATTCTCCTCCAGAAACGACTCTGACCTCCGGTCGACCGGCCGCGCGGTAGACTCATGCAGGAACGATCATTTTTTTCCGTGAACGGAATTGCTCCATGGACGTTATCAATCGCGCTGACACTGTCCCCTTCACGACGGTCGATGGCTCGACGATCCGGGAATTGCTGGCTCACCGCAATTCGGCGATTCGCAACCAATCACTCGCCGAGGCCCGCCTGTCCCCGGGGCAGGCGACAACGCCCCATCACCACGCCGTCACCGAGGAAATCTATTACATCCTCTCGGGTGCGGCCGAGATGACGCTTGATGGAGAAACCCGCCGGGTTGGACCGGGCGATGCAATTGCCATCCCGCCCGGCAGCCGGCACACCATCCGCAACACCGGCACGGAGGAGCTCGTCTTTCTCTGTTGCTGTGCGCCGGGATACGAACACCCCGACACCTTCCTTGAAAGCTCCCCTTCATCCGCAACTGCGTGACTCCAAGATGCCCGACCGCTTCAGCGAAATCCTTGTCACCAAGGGAATCATCAGCCAGGAACAGCTCACTGAGGCGACAAATGTCGCCCGCGATTCAGGCAAAACACTTCATGAAGAAATCCTTCGGCTCGGGTATGCGCCGGCGGCCCGGGTAATGAAGGCGTTGGCGAAGGCCAACCGGATGGCATTCACCGACCTCGAGGGCATGACGGTGCCGGACGAGGTGATCGACCTCGTGCCTGAGAGCGTCGCCCGGGAGAACACCATCCTGCCGCTGCGGGAGGATGGCACGACGCTGCGGGTGGCCACCAGCGACCCGAATGACATCGACACCCAGGAAAAGCTCCGCTTCATCCTCAATCGGGAAGTCGAAATGACCCTGGCGATGCGCGATCAGATTGTCGAGAGCATCAACCGGCATTACGGCTCGGGTGATGGTGAAAGTGCCGATTCAATGCTCACCCAGGAGTTCACCGACACCGAGATCGACTTCACCGAAACCACGGTCGAGCAGGAGGCGGCACTCAAGGAGGACGAAGACGAGTCATCCGCGCCTGTGGTCAAGCTGGTCAACCTGATCATCACCGAGGCGGTGACCCTCAAGGCGAGCGACATCCACATCGAGCCGTTCGAGAATGAGATCAGGGTGCGGTACCGGATTGACGGCCGACTTGTTGTCCGGGACAGTGCGCCGCGGCGACTGCTCGGTGCCATCCTCTCCCGCATCAAAATCCTCTCCCGGCTCGACATCGCCGAACGCCGCCGGCCCCAGGACGGCCGCATCAAAATCACCACCAAGGACGGCAAAGACTTCGACCTCCGCGTCAGCGTACTGCCGACCAATCATGGCCAGTCGGTGGTAATGCGGCTGCTGGACAAGGACAACATCAAGGTCGGCATCCGCCAACTCGGCCTGTCCGAAAACGACTTCCGTCAGTTCAAGAGCCTCATCCGCCGGCCCAACGGCATCATCCTCGTGACGGGACCAACCGGCTCCGGGAAGACGACCACCCTCTACGCGTCGCTCAACGAGCTCAACCGCTCCGACACGAAGATCATCACTGCCGAGGATCCAGTCGAGTACTACCTCAGTGGTATCAATCAGGTGGAGGTCAGGCACAACATCGGGCTCGATTTCGCCCGCGTCATCCGGGCCATGCTGCGGCAGGCACCGAATGTCATTCTGGTCGGTGAGATGCGGGACACCGAAACGGCCCAGATGGGCATCCAGGCATCACTGACGGGCCATCTGGTGTTCAGCACCCTGCACACCAACGATGCGCCGAGTGCCATTACCCGGATGATCGACATGGGCGTCCCCGCCTACCTGGTTGCCTCGAGCGTTGTGGCGGTCCTGGCACAGCGGCTGGTCCGGCTGAACTGCGCCAACTGCCGACAGCCCCACGAACCGCTTGAAAGCGAACTGCAGGCGGCCGGCTTCACGCCGGAGCAACTGGCCAGGGCCAACTTCATGAAGGGTCGGGGCTGCGTGAAGTGCCAGAAGCGCGGCTACAAGGGCCGCATGGGCATCTTTGAAATGATGGTGCTCAACAACAAAATCAGGGAGCTGGCATTTCAGGGGGCAGCCACCCAGGACATCCGCCGCGCGGCTGTCGCCGGCGGGATGCGGGTGATGTTCGATGACGGACTCGAGAAGGTGCTCCAGGGCCAGACAACGCTCGAGGAGGTCTTCCGGGTGGCAAAGAGGTCGGACTAGGTTCTGTCTGAAAAGGCTACCGTTGGCCCGAGAGCGAGCAGCTTTGGTCTCTGGCAAGGACGGCGAAGCAGCCAGATTTTGCGGATCTGGCGATGGAGTCGGACGTAGTCAGAGGACAAATGAACCACTCGAAGCCAGGGATTGGGTTTTCAGACAGAGCCTAGCTGTCGGTTCGAAACCATCCATTGCCACCGGGTGTGGCCATCCTGCCGCCGAAAACTCGTCTCGACACCGCGGAATGGCTGGGGCTAGTGTCCCCGACTGGTTTATCCGTCGCCGGGAGAGAACGCGCCATGGACACTTCGTGCCGTTTCGGCCACTGCTGCCGGTTCACCTTCATGCTCGGTATCGTCGCGATCGTCATCACGATTCCGACGACCGGACGAGGCCAGACCGTGCCGACCGGCACCGGCCCGGAAATTCAGACTGTTGTCGCCTCCCGCCAGACACTCGACCAGTTCTTCGGGCTGCAGATCGAGTCGATTCCGCCGAGCATGCTCCAGGCGGCCTCGGGAGTGGCGATCTTTCCCAACATGATCAAGGGTGGATTCATCATCGGGGTCAACTACGGCCGGGGAGTGCTTCATGTCCGGAACGCTGATCGCTCGTGGAGTGCCCCGGTGATGGTGACCATGGGCGGTGGCAGTATCGGCTTCCAGGCTGGCGTGCAGGCCGCCGACATCGTGCTGGTCTTCAAGACTCCACAAAGCCTGACGAACATCCTCAACGGCCAGAAGGTGACCCTTGGAGCCGACGCCTCCGTGGCAGTGGGCCCGGTCGGCCGGCAGGCGAATGCCGCAACCGACGCCCGTCTCGGAGCGGAAATTTATTCTTACGCCCGGAGCCGGGGTCTGTTCCTTGGCGTCTCGCTGGGTGGTGCCGACCTTTCGGTCGATCACAACGCCGACGGGGTGCTCTACGGCCGCTACGGGGTGACACCGGCTGAGATCTTCAACAACCAGGGAATTGCCATCCGCCCCGAGGTTCAGCAACTCGTGGCCGATCTGAACGCCCGCTCAGGCGTTCAGCCGACTGCTGGGCAGCCGGGTGGACTCCCGCCAGCGGGCCAGTTCCAGTCCCAGCCACCGGGTCCGGCCCAGGCTCTCCCGGCCAGTCCTGGAGTGCCCGCGATTGTGCCTGTCCATCCGCCGGGACAGCCACAGCCGCTCCCCCCGTCGCCGTTTCCTGGCTGACAATTTCCCGCTACCGCAACCGCTCCATTGCCGCATCGCCGGCTTGCAAGCGGCAAAAGTCTCGTCGCGGGGGCGAGGATGCGGCCAAAGCTCCTCGAGCGTTCGCCGACCTGCTCGCCTCGTCAAACGGCCCTCGGGCTAGCCCGCGGTCGAAACAATACCCAGCTGTGCAAGCTGCGGCAGGCTTCCGCTGGTGAATGCGGTGCAGGCTGACTCGACAAGCTGTTGCCGGGCGGCTGGGTCGGTGACCGGCTTCCCTTCCTGTTGCAGCGACCGGCCGCTGCCGGACAGCCGGGCATCGACCCGAGTCACCAGCCCCTCAGCCCCTCCACTGGTCAGTTCGTGGAGGATTGCTGCATCGAAGTCTCCCAGGGTGTGCCCGGTCCCGGTCGCCACGCTGGCGAGTGCCACCGGCCGACCGCCGAGGGCGTCGCTGGCAAGTACGGCACGGTTGAAGGGCGAGACCACCGCGACGCCGCCCTTGCTGGGCGTTGCCGCGGTTTCCACCGGGCCAGCCGTGACATCGAAAAGTCCCATCGCCACACCAGCATCGACGGCCCGGATCAGATCAGCTGCCGGATTGCCCTTGAGCGATTTGTCCTTGAGGATCTCGGAGAGCCGCAGGCTGCGCTTGGAAAGAATCCTGAGAAGTGTTTCGTAAAGCGGCCCCTGAACGGTCGAAGTCACCACGCCAAGATTCACCTGATGCGGAAGCGAGATGCCGGGGCGAGCCGCCCGGAAGTAGAGGTCGTCGACCTTTTTGAGCCGCTCTTCCGGACTCTGCATGACCTGTGGCTCGGCGGCATAGATATCCCAGCGGAAGGCGGTGTTCGCACAAAAGTCCTTGTGTGACTCGGTGACCAATCGATTGCTGGTGGTCCGGAACAGTTCCTGGAACTCCGGCCGGACGCAGAGGTCCCAGAAATTGGTATGAATCGGCAGGCTGCCGACAAAGGCCAGGCCAGCCGAACCGAACATGCCGGCCACTTCGGAAAAATAAAAGCTGGTCCAGTGCTCGTTGAGATATTCGTGCGCGAGATACCGCAGGTCCTGCTTCAACAAACCGTCCACGTAGGCTGCCGCCCGCGGATTGTCCTCAAAATATTTCGCCTTCTTGTCCCGGATGAAGACCAGATAGTTCAGCGCATCGCGGATCCGCTGGACCGTATCACCCTGGCGGAGCATGGCATACTGCCGGAGGATGCCGCGAATCGGCTGCAGATGGGCCCAACCGGGCATGGCGTTGTAGCTGACCAGCAGCAGCCCCCCGGGGGCCAGGTGGTCTCTGGCAATGTCGAGAATCTGCTGCCGCACTTCCGGGGCGACCCAGCTGAAGACTCCGTGGAGGGCCAGGAACTCAAACCGGCCAAGGTCCTTGGGCAGGGTGGCAAAATCACTGGCGATTGCCCGGGCGTTGGCCAGTTCGCCAGCAGCGATGTCCTTGTCAATGGCGGCAACATGGCTGGCATTGATATCGACACCGACAAATTCACCGTTGGGATTGGCCGCCGCCAGAGTGGTCAGCGACCGGCCGAGCCCGCACCCCAGTTCGAGGTACCGGAATTTCTTGGTGGTCGCCGGCGGCACGACCCGGTTGAGGGAGGCGGCATACCGCATCGCCACGGGTGACATGTGCGGATAGAAGCCGGGAATGTAGTCGACGTCGGTGATGTAACCAGCAGCAGTCGCAACCATGCCAAAAATGCTCCAGAAGGTTCTCTCGGGCTGTGTGCCCCGTTGAATACGCCTAGCTGTCCTTGGAAAAAGCTCTCCCCAGCCTTTGCCCGTGAATGCAGGCGATCGACAGCCCACCTGGGCACCATCCGAAAACGCCAAAGGGTATTCGGGGTTGAAGATCGCCGCTTCTCGCGGCGGCAGACTATTTCCACAGCAGCTACTAGGATACCCTGCCCCGGAGTCGCTGAACAGCAAACCGATTCCGGGGCTTCGCCGTAGGCAGAGCGGGCTGTCGGCGAGTAGGGTTCCCCCACCGCTCGCCGGCCTGCCGGCCCTCAGGCGGTGCGCTCCTGCGAGGCCCGCCCATGTCCTCTCGCCGGCTCCTGCCCGATTCCCTTGTTGCCGACCTGATGGCCGGCGTCGTGGTCTTTCTGGTCGCTCTGCCGCTCTGCCTGGGCGTGCCGCTCGCTGCACGGGCTCCACTGCTTTCGGGAATCGTCGCCGGAGTTGTCGGAGGCATCATCGTTGGTGGCATGAGCGGCTCACGAACCAGCGTGTCGGGTGGTTCGCCAGCACTGATTGCAATTGTCTCAGCCCAGACAGCAGCCCTCGGTGGATTTGAGGCATTCGCCACTGCCGTCGTGCTCGCCGGACTGCTCCAGCTTGTGTTCAGTGTGTTGCGATTCGGCTTCATTTCGTCGTTCTTCCCCACCAGTGTCATCAAAGGACTGCTGGCGGCAATCGGGATCATCATCATCCTGAAGCAGCTGCCCCACCTGATCGGCTACGACATCGACCCCATCGGCGAGATGTCGTTCAATCAGCCCGACCGTGAGACCACGTTTTCAGACCTCCCCAAGTCATTCCGCTACTTCCTTCCCGGGGCGGCAACAATCGGCATCAGCTCGCTGTTGCTCGTGATCGCCTGGGATCAGGTCAGGCTGCTGCGACGGTCCGGCATTCCCGGTCCGTTAGTGGCCGTCCTCATGGGCACGGCTGCCAACGTCCTGCTCAAGCGGGCTGGCAGCCCCTGGGCCGTGGGGCCGACCCATCTGGTATCGGTCCCTCTGGCTGACGGCCCCCGGGGCCTGGTGGAGCTGTTCAGCTTCCCCGACTTCTCCAGCCTCGGCGATTCGCGGGTCTACCTGGCTGCGGTGACGATTGGCGTGATCGCCAGCCTCGAGTCACTGCTGGCGATCGAGGCGGTCGACAAGATCGATCCGCGGCAGCAGCGAACGCCCCGGGACCGTGAACTGCTTGCCCAGGGCGTGGGTAACCTGGTCTCCGGTCTGCTTGGAGGCCTGCCGATCAGCTCAGCGGTTATTCGGGGAACAGCCAACGTCAATGCCGGCGGCCGGACCAGACTGGCAACCGTGACCCACGGGGGGCTGCTACTGGGCTGTGTCCTGTTGCTGCCCCACTGGCTCAATGAAATCCCCCTGGCAACGCTCGCCGGCATCCTCATCAAGACCGGCTATCGCCTGACAAACCCCAAGCGGTATCGCCAGCTCTGGCGCGAGGGATTTTCGCAGTTCATCCCCTTTGTCGCCACGGTGGCGGCCATCGTCCTGACCGATCTGCTCGTCGGGATCGGCATCGGCCTGGCCTGCAGCATCATCTTCATTCTGCATTCCAATTATCGTCGGCCGTTGACCCGTACGCTTGAGCGGCATACCGCCGGTGACGTCATCCGGCTCGAGCTGGCCAACCAGGTGACTTTTTTCAATCGCGCAGCCATCCAGCAGGCGCTCTTTGAAGTTCCGCCCGGAGGCACACTGCTGATCGACGCGACCAACACCGATTTCATTGACCCCGACATCCTCGATCTGCTCGTCGATTTCCAGAGAACCGGGGCACCAGCCCGTTGGGTCCGGCTCAGTCTGGTCGGCTTCGGTGACCGTTTCACCGGTCTGCACGATGAAATCAGGTTTGTCGAACATGCCAGCCAGGACGTGCAACGGCTCACCAGCCCTGATCGGGTACTCGAGCGGCTGCTGGAAGGCAACCTGCGTTTCCGCACCGGCCAGCCGCTCAAACGAAGCTGGGCCCGGCAGCGGGCGGCAACGGCCGCCAGCCAGCATCCGCTGGCGGTGATCCTCAGCTGCATCGACTCACGGTCCGCTTCGGAGGCGATCTTTGACTTCGGCCTCGGAGACATTTTCAGCATCCGCGTCGCAGGTAACATCATCAGCGGTGAGGTGGTCGGGAGCGTCGAATACGCCGTCGCAGTTGCCGGCGCGAGGCTCGTGGTGGTGGTCGGCCATACCCGCTGCGGGGCGATTGCGGCGGCAGTCGATGAGACCTGCCGACCCGACCAGTCGGCTGCGCCTGGCTGCCAGCATGTCGGCGAAATCTTCCGCCAGATCGGCCGCGTGGTGACCGAAGCCGACTGCCGAGGGTTGACCACGATCGACGACGAGAGCCGTCAGCAGATCATCGACGCTGTGGCCCGCCGTAACGTCGTTCGGATCGTCCGCAAGCTGCTCGAAGAGAGTTCCACCATCCGGCAGCAGGTGGACGACCACCAGATCGGGGTTGTCGGCATGATGTACAACGTCGTCAGCGGAGAGGTGGAACTGCTGGCGGAGACTCGGCACGGCGTCTGACGCCGGCCGCCTGCCGGCGTGACCGATCGGTGCCGGGCAGGACGTCCAGTTCGAGCGTTGCCAGGTCGCCCCGCTCGAGCTGTTCCCAGGCAATGGCACCAATAGCTGCATTGTCGGTACAGAGGTTCAACGGGGGCACCAGAACGGTCACTCCACGGCGGTCACCGAGCGTCTCAAGCTCCCGCCGCAGCAGCCCATTGGCAGCGACACCGCCTCCCACCGCGACCACCCGGCAGCCGGTGCAGCTGATCGCCAGATCGACCTTGGCGATCAGGGCATCGACCGCCGCCTGTTGAAAGGAAGCGGCCAGATCGGCCCGTTGCTGCTGGCTCAACCGCCGTTCATCGGCCCCCGGTGGCCGGACCTGATACCGGAGGGCGGTCTTCAGTCCGCTGAAGCTGACATCAAGCCGGGAGCGGTCGTTTGCCAGCGGCCGCGGAAAGCGATGGGCCCGCGGATTGCCCGTGGCCGCCAAGCGTTCGATCTCCGGCCCTCCTGGATAGCCCAGTCCCAACAGGCTGGCGGCTTTGTCAAAGGCCTCACCGATGGCGTCGTCGATGGTGCCCCCGAGCCGCTCAAGTTCGAGCGGCCCGGTCAGCTGGAAGAGCGAGGTATGCCCTCCGCTGGCAACCAGACCGACGGCAGGGTACTGCAGCCGATCACCGCAGGCGATCCGGCAGGCGTAGAGATGGGCGGCCACATGGTCATAGCCGATCAACGGCAGACGGAGTACGGCCGCGATCGCCTTGGCGGCCGAAAGACCGACCAGTAGCGAACCAACCAGCCCTGGCCGCACCGCCACGGCGACTGCCTCGAGGTCAGCCCTGGTGATTCCGGCGGCCCGCACCGCCTCGTCGATGACGGGAATGATGCGTTCGACATGGGCCCGCGAGGCAATTTCGGGCACCACGCCCCGCCAGCGGGCATGGAGCGCATCCTGGCTGGCAACCACGCTGGCGAGCACTCTCCGCGAGCGGTCGATCACCGCCGCAGCGGTCTCGTCGCAGGTCGATTCAATGGCTAGCAGAGGCATGAGATCCATGATGGCCGCAAAGGAATTTCCCCAAGCATACCGACTCAAGCATCGAGCCACCCGGCGGCAGGATGCCGCCAATGAGCACCAGCAGAACGTCACAAACCTTGGCTTTGTGGCGTTCAGCCCCAAGGAAAGGCCGACAGGATGTCGGCACTTTCCATGAAACGACCAGTCAGTAGTCGTACCACATTCCAATGCCGGCACGGTTTTGATTGGTCTGGCCGTTGCCGGCAACGAGAGGGTTTTGATTCTGCCGGAGGAACTCGTACTGCGGATCAGATCCGTAGAGATACTCAAAGCCAAGCCGAAAGAGTCGCTCGCTGCGGCGGCCCCGCCAGGCCCAGCCAACCTGGACACAGACGTTGCCGCCCCAATCGAGTTCTTGCCGTGACATCCCGTTCACGGCGAGAAATGGTGCGCCACGAATGCCCGTTGGGCGGGCCTGAATCAGTTCGGTTCCGTACTGAAACTCCCATGGTTCTGAACCACCCGAATTGAAAAAAGAGTAGCCAACTTCTCCGTAGAGCCGCAGCCAGTCGTAGAGGTAGTACGAGTTTCCCCAGACGATCACATCGCGAACATAATTGATCCGCTCATACCAGGGGTACTTGATCTGGAACTCATCACCGAGGTGAGCACTGTTATGGTAATAGGCGAGCTTGGTCTGCCAGCGGCCGACCCCATAGACGACCGGGATGCCGAAGCGATAGTCGGCAGAGCGAAGATCGCGGTCATCCTCCGGATCGAGCCGGACAAAGGCGGCCCCCTCAAGCTGCACCTCGAATCCCTGCGGATGAAGCACTGGATCGGAGCCGTAGCGAACGAGTGACACCCGACCGCCGAGGGTCGAGTCCCAGAGCCAGCCGTTCTGCTCATTCGGATTGATGACCGATGGCTCGGTGTCGTCGTACCAGACCGTCGCGAATCTCGGCTCTTTGGGGCCGGCGAGATAGCTGGTGTAGATCAGGTTGTTCGGCATCAACTGCCAGAACCAGGGCCGTGGTGCCCAGAGGTCGTCGAAGCAGTCGGGAAAGCCGCTGCCAGCGGCAGGATAGAAGTCGCAGGAGGCAGGCATCGGCTCGTACGGCATATCGAGCACGACAGGGCCACCAGCCCCCGTGGGCGGAAGAAGCTGGACGTCCTCCGATGGAGCCGGCAGAGCGGGCACCAATTCGTACGCACCGCCAGCAAAGCCACCAACCTCCCCCCCTGCCAGCGAACTCACAAAATCAACGCGGCCGGCTTCCCCACCCCAGGCCGGCCCCCACTGCAGCGGGCGGGTAGGCAGCGGGGTTACTTCAGCGCTTGGCGTCTCGAAACCACGAGCCGAGACCGGCCGCAGGCTCGGTGTCAGCAGGGCGATCAGGCAGGCTGCAACCCGGCCAAGGGCCTTCAGCCACCCGACCCGATCATGTTCTCCAGTACGCGACGCCGAAGAACCAGCCGCTCGTACGAATGAATGTTGCATGGGCGGGCGAGCAGTCGCTGGTGCTTGTGTATGGCGGCGATGCCGTTGGCCGGGGAAGAGCCTGCCGACAGACCGACCGGACTCTAGTGATTATGTCGGCCGAGGCCAGCACCGGTTTTCGTTCGAAGTGGCCGCCGGCGATCGATTTCACCGGCCTGCCCCAGCTTGGCGGAACTACCCGGCTCACCAGACCTGCCTCGGCCCCCATGCGTATGCCGCTGGGAGCCTGAAGCGACAGCCGCTACACTTCTCTTACGCAGAGACAATTCTCGGAGGATCCATGGCAGACGATCACCCCCCGGCGGCAGCTGCCGACGCAATCGGCACCATCCTCGGCCGGATTCCCAGCGGCCTGTTTATCGTGACCTGGCGTGAGAATGACGCTGATCGCACGATGCTCACAAGCTGGCTCATGCAGGCCGGCTTTGAGCCGCCGGCGATCTCAATCGCAGTCGGCCGTGACCGGCAGTTTCTCAAGGCCGCAGGCTGTGGTGATCTCCGGTTCGTCGTCAATCTGCTGGCTGACTCGCAGCGGGGCCTCCTCGGCCGATTTGGTAAACCGGTCCCCGACGGGCAAGACCCCTTTGCCGGCCTGATCATTCGCCGCTCTCCGTGTGGAGCCGCCATCCTGCCGGATACCGTTGGTTGGATGGAGTGCCGGGTCCGACCCCTGCCGCCAGCTGCCGTGATCCCTGGCGACCACCTGATTGTCAGCGGCGACATTACTGTTGCCGGAACTGGCCCAGCAGATGCACCGCTGGTGCATTTGCGAAAAAGCGGGTTACACTACTAAACGGCCGTGGCAAGAACGTCCGGCGGCTTTTTCCAGATGCTGCAGGATCAGTACGCCAAAGCAGCCGTGGGGATTCGTTGAACTGCCTCATTCAAAGTAGAAACTATGCATTTCCTCGTTTCTAAGACCCCCTCACTAATGAATTGCCTTTCTCTCTTTCGCCAGTCTTGGTTGTCCCGCTGGTTTCTCGCTGCTGCGATCTTGTGCAGTGTCACTGGCTGTGGATCTGCGAAGAATGCGACCGAGTCGAGCCCGGGCACCGGTCCGCAGCGGTTCATCTTCATCACCAATGGTGATGACCCCTTTTGGGATGCCTGCAACGCCGGCCTCCAGGAAGGGGCCAAGCGGTCAAGCCTGGCTGAGCAGGGGCTGCAGGTGGTGATGGAGAAAAACAACGGCACCGCCCAGGGGCAGATCGAAAAGCTTCGTCAGCTCGGCAGCCAGTCTGACATCGCCGGGGTCGCCATCTCGGTCATTCAGGCCGAAAACGTGGCGATTGTTGAAGAAATGAAACGACTCGCCGCCAAGGGCGTGGCGGTCATCACGGTTGACGGTGATGTCAACCGGAAGCTGTTTCCGAAAGCCCGACCCTATTACATCGGCACGGACAACGTTGTCGGCGGCCGGCTACTCGGTACCGCCGGGAAGCAACTGCTGGACAGCCGGGGCCTCAAGGACGGTGGCTACGTCCAGTTCGCCGGCTTCACCGACAACGACAATGCCCGGGCCCGGATGAACGGTTTCAAGGAGGCGGTCGGTGAGGGCTACTCCGAGCTCGACCGGATGGCCGACTCGATGGATCTTTCCAAGGCCCGCGACAACGTCCGGGCGGCGCTGGCCAATCACCCCGACCTGAAAGCGCTCGTCGGCATCTGGGCCTACAACGCCCCGGCGATTGCTGAGGTAGTTGAGGAGCGGGGCGTCCGCGACCAGGTAACGATCGTCACCTTCGACGCCCAAGCGGCGGCCCTCGATCATATGGCCGGCGGCCGGATCGACTGCATGGTCGTCCAGAATCCGTTCGACATGGGCATCCAAGCGGTCCGGCTGCTGCTGGCGATGCACACCGACGATGAGGCCACGATCGCGACGATGTATCCCAATGCGGGGCAACCCGGCGGTGATATCTACACGACCGGCCTGCGACTGATCATCCCCGACGCCTGGGGCGAGGACGGCAACGCCCCGATCAAACCGGCCGACTTCGAGTCGGCCGAGAACACGGGCATGATCGAGGTGCTCAGCCTGTCGGCCTTCCGGGAATGGCTTGTTCAGTACGGCCTTTCCAGTTCCTGAATGCCCCGTCAGCCCGCCTAACGCCCAGATGCACCAATGCCCGGAACGATGATTTCCCGCACCCTCCGCTGGCTCCGGCAGAGTGAATGGTCGCTGCTGCTGGCCATCTTTGCCGCGGTGGTGATCACGGCGGTGATCGACTCAAACCACAGCTACTACGGGCGGCCGCTCGAGAGTCTTCGCGACATCGCCCGGAACACGGCGCTGCTGGGCATCTTTGCCCTCGGAGCGGCGGTGGTGATCATCGCCGGTGGCATCGACCTGTCGAGTGGTTCGATGATTGCCCTCTCTGGGACGGTCTGCGCCACGACGATGCTGGCCCTGGCACCGACTGAAATGATGTCCTTCAAGCCAGTCGGGCCCCTGGTGGTGACGATCGCCTGCTCGGCCAGCCTGCTGACCGGCTTTCTGGTCGGCACCCTGCACACCTGGCTGATCACGGTGGTACGACTGCCACCATTCATCGCCACCCTGGCAACGCTGGTCGGCCTGCGAAGCTTTGCCCGCGCTGTCTGTGAAAGCGGCACGGCGGCAATGACACCCACGAAAAGCGCGCTGATCAACGTCGCCGATCCGCTCTTCAAGGCGGTGCGGGACAATGTCTCGATTCCAGTGACGGTCTTCCTGCTGCTGGCGGCGGCCACCTGGCTGCTCCTGTCGCGGACGGTGCTTGGCCGGCATCTGCAGGCCCTCGGTGGCAACGAACAGGCGGCCCGACTAGCCGGCATCCGCACCGACAATGTGAAATGGTTCGCCTACTGCTTCGGGGCGATGACCGCCGCCCTGGCCGGGCTGTTTTATGTTGCCAACGAATCAGTCGCCGCCCCGGTCAATCAGGGCCGCGGCCATGAACTCAACGCCATCGCCGCGGCCGTCGTCGGCGGCTGCTCGCTGTCCGGCGGCGTCGGTACCGTACCGGGAACCGTGCTGGGGGCGGTCTTCTTACGGGTCGTGATCGATGCTGTTTCGAAGATCATCAAGACGGGGGCCGATGTTTATGAAGGGCTGATTGTCGGCATCGTGGTGGTGCTGGCCGTCACCTTCGCCCAGGCCGGCGGGGGGCCCCGGCACGACCGCCGGCTGCTGCCCGGAGCCCTCGGTCTCTGTACCATCCCGATCTTGGCCCTGCTGGCCGGCAGCCTGACGGCGATGACATCAGGCGGCTGGGCCGGTGTCGGCACCGGGATGACTGCCGGCCTACTGCTGATCTGCCTGCGGATCTGGGAGCACCGCAGCCGTCGGGCGGAGTGAGCCGATGACCGCCAGCAGCGACATCGCCGTGGCCATGCGGGGAATCACCAAGCGATTTCCCGGGGTGCTCGCGCTCGATGATGTCACCCTCGAGGTCCACCGGGGAGAACTCCATGCAATCTGTGGCGAGAACGGCGCCGGCAAGAGCACGCTGATGAAGATCCTTTCGGGGGTCTACATGCCTGACGAAGGACAGCTTGAGGTGGCCGGGCATACGGTCCAGTTCAGTGGCACCCGCGACGCCGAACAGGCCGGCATCGCAATCATTCACCAGGAGCTTGCCCTCGTCGAGGACTTGTCCGTGGCAGCCAACATCATGCTGGGCCGAGAGCCGCGGACAGCCATAGGGCTGCTCGATCTGGCCGGCTGCGAGCGGCTGGCGGCCGACCTGCTGGCGGGGCTGGAATCATCGATCGACCCCCGCGGCCGCACCGGCAGCCTGCGGGTGGGGGATCAGCAGCTGGTCGAAATCGCCAAGGCCCTGTCGCTCGACGCCTCGGTCATCGTCATGGACGAACCGACCAGTGCTTTGACAGAAGCGGAGTCGGCCCGGCTGGAGCGGACGATCAGCCGGCTCCGCGAGCAGGGCCGGACGATCCTCTACATCTCGCACAAGATGGAAGAGGTGTTCCGCCTGGCCGACCGGATCACGGTGCTGCGGGACGGCCGCCATGTCTGCTCGGTTGACCGCTGCGACACGACGCCCACCGAGGTGACCGGCTGGATGGTCGGCCGCGAGATTGCCGACCACCAGTTTCACGAGCACCGCTCCCCCGGCCCCTGCCTGCTCGAGGTCGAGCGGCTCTGCCTGCCGGCGGCCGAGTTGGGCCGGGCCGACCGGCTTACCGAGATCTCGTTCCGAGTCCACGCCGGCGAGATTCTCGGAATTGCCGGGCTGATGGGGGCGGGCCGCACCGAGGTGCTCGAGACGATCTTCGGGGTCGCCGGCGATGACTGGACAGGCCAGATTCGGCTCGAAGACCGGCCGGTCCGCTTTCGCCATCCCCGCGAAGCCTGCCAGGCGGGTCTGGCCCTGGTCACCGAGGACCGCAAGCGACTCGGGCTGTTCGCCAACCTCGACGTGGCGGGCAACATCAGTCTCTGCAGCCTCGCCGAGGCGACGGTCGGCCGGCTGCTGAGCCGCCGCCAAGAAGAGCAGCTGGTCGCCGGGCCAATCAGCCAGACGGGCGTCAAGACGCCCTCGCCCCACGCGGCGATTACGGGGCTGTCGGGGGGCAACCAGCAGAAGTGCATCATCGGTCGCTGGCTGCTCACCCAGCCACGGGTGCTGTTGCTCGATGACCCCACCCGGGGCATTGACGTCGGAGCCAAGGCCGAACTCTACGCCCTGATCGACCGGCTCTGCCGCGAGGGGCTGGCGGTGATCCTCACCTCGAGCGAACTACCCGAACTTCTCACCCTGGCTGACCGGGTCATCGTGCTGGCCGAGGGCCGGCTCACCGCCGAGTTCTCCCGGGCCGAGGCGACCGAGCAGAAGATCATGGCGGCCGCCACAGCGTCACGCCTGGCTGGGGTCAGAACTTGAGTGTTAACTTTTTGGCAAGCGTCCCGACGGGGTCGAGGCCCGCCCGGTTGTGGTTCGATATCGATAAGACCGCTGTCACGTTACCAGTCGTGGCCGGAAGCGCTGTGTGATTGCCCACGACCACCGGGAAGAGCAACCTTTTTCTGGAAGAGCGGGTTTGGCCGAGGGCCTGGTCTCGCCGCTGGCATCAGCCGTCAGAGGCGTTTGACCGAAGACCGGGGCTATCGAGCCGCATTCACGTCGAATCGCACCTCGACATTGTCATGAATCTTGCCTTTGCCATAGGTCATGCCAAAGTCGCGACGATTCAGCACGACCTTGCCGCGGAGCCTGATCGGCTCCGCGACCGTCATGGTCGCCGGGAAACTCACGAGCTTCGTCACGCCCAGAAAGGTCAGGTTCCCAGTGACCACGTAACCAGTTTCTGAGCCGCGGACGGAGGTGCTGGTGAACCGGGCTTTCGGATGTTGCTTCACGTTGAAAAAATCCGAGCCCTTCAGGTGCCACGTCAGCAAGAAGTTGTCGGAATAGAGAGAACGGCAGTCGATCTCGACGTCCACCTGCGGATCCATGCCAGCGGCAAGGACAATCAGGCCGTTGGCTCGTTTGAAGCCGCCCTCATGCTTGCCGCCCGGCTTGGTACCGGTGAATTCGATCTTCGTATTCGTGTCAGTCAGGCGGTAACGCACCTCGTCCGCCTGTGCGAGAAGTGTCAGGCAGCAGAACACGCCAGTTTCCAGAACCATGGACACGCGCATTGAAAAATCCTTTTTTTTCACAGGCTTACTCGTCACCTGGTCAGGGCGAACAGGCTTTCTCCCGGACACGGTCTGTTGCCTCAACGACTGGCCGTCGCAGTTTTTCCAGCAGCCGTTTCAACGTAGCCAGCTCCGCCCGCGTCAGATGGTTCATCTGAGCGCGATGCAGTTCGAGAATCGGCTCATCCAGCGGTGCGAGCAGGTCGCTGCCCGCCTTGGTGATATGCACAATGACGAGGCGGCGATCCTGCTCGGACCGCTCTCACCGCCCGAGACCGCGGGTCTCAAGGCGGTCCAATCGAGCTGAATTTGCCTACAGCCCAACATAGCGGGCGGCAATGCTACGGCCGCGGGATGGATCGCGGGTGCCGGTGACAATCAGCCGGCCGTCGGCAAATACCGACAGGGTGATGCCCGGCTCGACCTCGGCCCGGAGCAGCCACCGATTGACCGTCACTTGGCCGACCTCACCGAGCCTGGCTGCGAGACCCTCGAGATCAACGCTCCGGGTGGCACCAACGCGGAACTGCACCGCATCCTGCCCGCAGAGTACGGTCACCTCGGTGCCACTCTTACCCGCGAGCCAGGGATGGTCGTCCCCCCGGCAACTGCCACAGCCGGCCGCGGCCAAGGGGCTGAGGTCGATCGTCCGCCAGTTCGACTCCCACAGGTCACAGACCAACAGCTGGCTGGGGGGCGGCTGGTTCGCCCGCACCAGCAGCTTGATCGCCTCGGCCGCCTGCACGCCACCGACCACCAGCACCGCCGGGCCAATCACGCCGGCGGTGTCGCAGGTCGGCAGACTGCCCGGGGCGGGAGGCTCCGGAATCAGACACCGCAGGCAGGCGGTGACGCCGGGCACCACCGCCAACACCCGCCCCTCGGCACCGATGACGCCGCCGTAGATCCAAGGGGCACCCTCCCGGCAGGCAAAGTCATTGATCAGGAATCGGGTTTCAAAGTTGTCGGTACCGTCGACGATCAGGTCGGCTTTCGCACAGAGCGAACCGATGGTGGAAGCCGTCAGATCAGCCACCTCGGCCTCAACGTGTAACCGGCTGTCGATCTCCCGCAGCCGGCCCGCGACGACCACTGCCTTAGGAAGCCCCGCGCGAACGTCTTGCTCGGTGAAGAGAATCTGCCGCGGCAGGTTGCTCCACTCCGGGACATCGCGGTCGATCAGCGTCAGCCTGCCGACACCGGCTCTGGCCAACGCCATTGCCGACACGCTGCCAAGGGCCCCGCAGCCGACAACGACAACCTGGGCCGCGGCGAGCTTGGCCTGGCCTTCGGCCCCAAGCGGCTGATACCGCACCTGGCGGGAGAATCGCTCAAAATCGAAGCTGTGAGCAGTTGTCATGAACGCGCGCCGCCGTCCTGCGAGTTGGTCAACCGACCAAGAATCCGGCCCAGTCCCAGTCGGCCGGCAGCCTCTCACCAGCCACCCGCCAGCCGGCCAGCGCAGCCTGCAGTCGATCACAGCCGGCCCGCGTCGGTTCGGAAGCCGACTGCCAGACAACGGCCGGCAAGGCCGCCGGTATCCGCCAGGCGTCTGTCGGCAGGGCATCGGCCGCCAGCCTGACCACCAACAGATCGATTCCGGCCGGGGCTGCCGGTGGCGGCTGGTCGCCCGGCAGCTCAGCGGCCAGCAGCATGGTGCCGGCCCGCTGCTTCCATTCGCTGGCAGCCGCAACGCGGTTGGCTGGCAGCACCACCGCCATCACTGCTGGATGCCCGGCAAGCCGAGCGATCCCCTCAACCGTTGCCGCTGGTGACCCCTCATTCAGTCTGAGGATCAGAGGCCGGCCCAGCCGGTCGGCCTCAGCCAGGCAGCCCCAAAGTGGTGGAGCATTCTCAACGGTGGCCGCGGCCGGCAATTCGACAATCGCCACGGCGGTTCCGTCCATCGCTGCCAGCCGTCCGGGAAGGTCCGGCTCAGTCGCTCTGCCAGAGACCAGGCCCCGCGGCACCCACCGCCGGCCGTCGAGCCAGAGCGAATGGCCCCGGACCCCCAGCCGCCGCAGGCCGATCAACACGTCGAACCGGACAACCGGCTGGCCATCGGCAAGCAGTCGGCCCGCAATGCGGTATCGCATCGGCAGTTCGGGCGTCCAATAAGCCGGCTCGGTGAGAACCACCCGGCCAGCGAAGGCTGTTCCTGCCGAAGTTTCCTGCTGACCGGTGAACCGCACCGGCAGCCGCACCGGCAAGGTGGTTGAACGGACCGATTCCGGGCCGGAGATTGCAGCCTCAATGGCCAGCTCGGCACCAGATGGGGCCACCCCCGTTGGCAGGCTGACCTCAGTTGTCAGCTCGGCCCGCAGATCGTCCGCCCGCCCCAGTTGTGTTCGCACAGCAATCTGCGGCTGGTCGGTCATGCTGACCGGGCTTGATGAAGGGGCCGCAGGTTCAGCTGCCACAGAAACGCTCCCGGGCCAGTTCACCCAGCCCTCGCAGATCGAGCTTTCCCGAACCCAGCAGCGGCAGTTCCTCAATGCGGGCAAAGCTGTCGGCGGTCGGGATCCAGAGATTCGGGAGCCCCCGGTCGGCCAGCTGCCGACAGATCAGCCGTGGGTCGGCAAGCTCCGGCAGGTGCAGCACGACGAGTCGCTCGCCCTTGGTCGGATGGGGCACGGCCGTCACCACCGCCAGCAGTTCACCGTCGGCCGCCCCCAGGCTCTCGTTGATCGCCTCTTCGACCAGCATGTGGGGCACCATCTCGCCGCCGATCTTCGAGAATCGGCTCTGCCTCCCGGTAATCGTGATGAAGCCGTCGGTGTCGAGCCGGGCGATGTCACCGGTGCAGTACCAGCCTTCCCTGACCACCTCGGCAGTGAGGTCGGGCCGGTCGAGATAGCCCTGCATCACGTTCGGCCCGCCGATCCAAAGCAGGCCCTCGCTGCCAGCGGGCAGCTCGGCGGCACCCTCCCGGTCGGTGATCTTGGCCGTGCAGCCGAGAATTGGCTTGCCGACCGTACCCTCGCGGGCATCGACCGGCCGGCCGGGCACATGCCGCGAGGGGGGCACGTTGGCCGCCACGAGCGGTGAGAGTTCGGTCGCTCCATAGGCCTCACTGGGCCGCACGCCGAACTTCTGCTGGAAGGCGTCGCTCACGTCGGCCGTCAGCTTCTCCGCCGCCCCAAAGACCACCTCAAGGGTCGAGAAATCCTCGGCATCGGTGCGGCGGATGTAGGTTCGCAGAAAGGTCGGCGTTGCCATCAACACCGTGGCGTGGAACTCGCGGGCCAGCCGACCGACCACTTTGGCATCGAGTGGATTGGTGTGATAGACGACGGCTGGATCGAGCGTCAGCGGCACCCAGAAAGTGGTGGTGTAGCCATAGGAGTGAAAGAAGGGCAGCACACCCAGCGCCGTGTCGGCCGGCGAGACATGCAGCAGATCAGCAATCGCCCGCACATTGCTGCCGACATTCTCAACCGACAGCACCACCCCCTTGGGGTCGCCGGTCGAACCCGACGTAAAGATGATCGTCAGCACGTCGTCGGGGCTGATCCGGTCGAGGCCCAGCCGCCGCTCGAGGGCCGGCAGCGGCAGCAGGGTCGCCTCGGCCCAGGCCCGGAGTTTCTGGGAAAGGGTCAGTTGCTGCCGCAGGGCAGCCGCATCGAGCAGCCGGTGTCCGACATCGAGATTCACCCGCGACAGGAACGCGGGGCTGGAAATCACATGATCGAGCCTCGCCCGCTCGATACAGATATCGAGGATTGGCTGGGCGGCAGTGTAGTTCAGGTTCACCGCCACCCGGCCCATCAGGGCGAGGGCCGCGTTGACAATCGCCGCCCCGGCGGTCGGCGGCAGAAGCACCCCGACCCGCTTTTCATCGGGCCCGAGCGTCCGCTCAAGCACCAGCCGGGCAGCCAGGATGCGAATGAGCAGTTGCCGACCGGTGAGCCGGGTGCCGAGGGAATCAGCAACCTTCAGCCGGCCGGCGGCCGCCCGCAGGCTGCGAAGCATGTCCCGCTGTAAAAGTGGCGGTCTGGGCGAGGCCTCCTGCGCGACGGCCGCGGCGGGCTCGACCGCCGGTGGTGCGGAACTCGCGACTGATTGACTCACGGCAGGTTCTCTGGGTGCATGGCCCGGGATTCCCCGGCATGCCGCGGTGCGTTGTCGCGGACAATACCAGCATTAGAATCAGCGGCACGCCCCCTGACCAGCGTCTCCGCCCAGGACCCCACACCCGATCCATGCCGAAGTACGACCCCGCCACCATCGAGCCGAAATGGCAGGCCTGGTGGGACGAGCACGACACCTTCCGTTCCCCGCGGCTGCCGGCGGGTGAAAAGGCCTACATCCTCGACATGTTCCCCTATCCCAGTGGTGACGGGCTGCATGTCGGCCATCCCGAGGGTTATACCGCCACCGACATCGCCAGTCGGTGCGCGCGGATGCGGGGCATCAGCGTGATCCACCCGATGGGCTTCGACGCTTTCGGCCTGCCGGCAGAGGAGCATGCCATCCGCACCGGCACCCCGCCACGGGAGAGCACCGAGCGAAACATCGCCACTTTCCGCCGCCAGCTGAAGATGCTCGGGTTCAGCTACGACTGGCACCGCGAGGTGGCCACCACTGACCCGGGCTATGTCCGCTGGACCCAGTGGATTTTCCTGGTTCTTCACGACACCTGGTTCGACCGTGAGGCCCAGCGGGGCCGGCCGATTGCCGAACTGCCGATTCCCGCCGCGGTCGAGGCGGCAGGTGACCGGGCCGTGGCTGCCTACCGCGACGAACACCGGCTGGCCTATCAGTCAGAGGCGCCGGTCAACTGGTGCCCAGCCCTCGGCACAGTACTGGCCAACGAAGAGGTGATTGGCGGGGTGAGTGAACGAGGCGGGCACCCCGTGGTGCGGCTGCCGCTGCGGCAGTGGATGCTGCGGATCACCGCCTATGCCGACCGCCTCGAGCGGGAACTCGAGAGTCTTGACTGGCCGGCAAGCATCAAGAAACTGCAGCGCGACTGGATCGGCCGCAGTACTGGGGCGGAAGTCGATTTCTTCCTGCCACCGGCCGGCGGAGACACCGCTGACTTCACCGCCTGGAGGCAGCAGCGGACCACAACCGGCTTTCCCGAGCAGGCCGCCGATGACGTGTTGCGAATCTACACAACCCGGCCCGACACGCTCTACGGTGTGACCTGCATGGTGATCGCCCCGGAGCATCCGCTGCGGGCCCGGCTGACCGTGGCCGACCGGACCGCTGAGGTTGAGGCCTACTGCGAGGCGGCCAGCCATAAAAGCGACCTCGATCGCACCGACCTGGCTGAGGGCAAAACCGGCGTCTTTACCGGCTCGACCTGCATCCACCCGCTGACCGGTGAGCCGGTACCGATCTGGGTGGCCGACTACGTGCTGGCCTCCTACGGCACCGGAGCCATCATGTCGGTGCCGGCCCACGACGACCGCGACCATGAGTTTGCCCAGACTTTTGGCTTGCAGATCGTCACTGTGGTTGAACCGGCCGCGGGTTCGGCCGGCAGCGGCACCGCTGGTGACGCCCCACTGTTCACCGGCCGGGGCCGGGCAGTCGCCTCGGGCCCCTACACTGGAATGGAAACCGACGCTTTCATCAGCAAGGTCGCAGCCGATCTCGAAACGGCCGGCCTGGGCCGGCCGGCGGTCAACTACAAACTCCGCGACTGGCTCTTCAGCCGGCAGCGATTCTGGGGCGAACCTTTTCCGATCCTGCATGAGCTCGACGCCGCCGGCGAGCCGACCGGCGTTGTCCGGGCTCTTGACCAGGCGGACCTGCCGGTGCCGCTGCCAGAGCTGACCGACTTCCGGCCGGGCAATACGCCCGACCCGCCGTTGTCACGGGCTGGCGAGGACTGGTTGTATGTCGAGCGGGACGGCAGGCGGTATCGCCGCGAGACCAACACCATGCCCCAGTGGGCCGGCTCCTGCTGGTACTACCTGCGGTTCCTCGACCCGGCCAATGACCAGCAGTTCATTGACCCTGAAGTCGAGCGGGCCTGGATGCCGGTCGATCTCTACGTCGGTGGGGCGGAGCATGCCGTGCTGCATCTGCTCTACAGCCGCTTCTGGCACAAAGTGCTCTACGACCGCGGCCATGTCTCTTCCCCCGAACCCTTCGGCCGACTCGTCAACCAGGGGATGATTCTCGGCGAGATGGAGTTCACCGGCTACCGGGCGGCGGCAGGGGGCTGGGTGTCGGCAGGCCAGCAGGGCGAGGCCGACGCGCCGATGAAGATCCCAGCCGAGCAGGTCGAGAAGCAGGGCGAGCACTTCGTGCTACGGGACGCGCCACAGGTCCGCGTCGAGAGCCGGGCCTACAAGATGTCGAAGAGCCGCGGCAACGTGGTCAATCCCGACGAGGTGGTTCATGACTTCGGGGCCGACTCATTGCGGCTCTACGAGATGTTCATGGGGCCGCTGGAGGCGACCAAGCCCTGGAGCACTGCCGGCGTCGGCGGGGTACGGAGCTTCCTCGACCGCTGCTGGCGGCTGGTGGTTGATGAGCGGGCCGACGGCCTGAGGATCGCCCCGCAGGTTTGCGATAACGCACCGACCGACGAGCAACTGCGACAGCTCCACCGAACGATCGCCAAGGTGACCGCCGACATCGACTCGCTCTCCTTCAACACGGCGATTGCCAAGATGATGGAGTTCGTGAACTTTGCGACACCGCAAGAGCAACGGCCCCGGTCGCTGCTGACCCCGTTCGTGAAGCTGCTGGCACCGTTTGCCCCGCATCTGGCCGAGGAACTCTGGGATCTGCTCGGGCATGCCCCGCCGGTTTCGCTGGCGGCCTGGCCGGTGGCTGAAGAGCAATGGCTACGGGACGACACCATCGAAATCCCGGTTCAGGTGCAGGGCAAACTCCGGGCCCGGGTCGTGGTGCCGGCCGATGCCGATGCTGCTGCGCTCGAGGCGGCCGCTGCGGCCGAGCCAAAAATTGCCGCCTTACTCGACGGCAAGCAGATCGTGAAGGTCGTGGCCGTGCCCGGCCGACTGGTCAACTTCGTGGTGAAGGGCTGACGCGGCTTCCGGGAAGCCTCCCGGGAAGCCTCCCTAGCAGACTGTGGAAGAAGTCTGCCGCCGCAGGATGCGGCGATTGGCAACCCCGAAAACCCTCGGCGTTTTCGGGTGTTGCCCAAGTGGACGAGCGTTCGCCCGCTTCCGCAGGCAAGGGACATGGATGGCTTTTTCCACGGACAGCTAGAGCCGGGAAAGTCGGTCTGTCCGACACAATCCGCGGATCTCCCAG
>Ga0180432_10001590_pt1 | contig 35795 bp, 30 predicted proteins | sample SS_ome_10_FD_132414 | JGI IMG/M metagenome (GOLD analysis project Ga0180432, IMG submission 132414) | Hypersaline lake sediment archaeal communities from the Salton Sea, California, USA - SS_1_MS_2 metaG | ecosystem: Environmental > Aquatic > Non-marine Saline and Alkaline > Hypersaline >... | reverse complement strand
GGGTTGGTCGCCGGCGGCGGGAACTCCCAGGCCACGTCGTACCAGTGCTTGACCGCGAAGACCTTGTGCTTGGACCAGTCGTAGATCCCCGGCGCGTAGGCGGTGATGTGCGTGTCGCCCTCGACCGGCGAGGTGATCACGCACCAGGTCTGCCCCGCCATCAGGTGGATGTCGTCGGAGGGGTCGTCGTTGCCCATGTCCAGGACGTGGTCCCAGTTGTTGGTGTGCGAGACGGCGTAGTGGTTGTCGACCTTGTAGCCACGGCTGGCCCGCCAGCCGCTCTCGTCGACCTCGACGATGTCACCCACGCTGCCCTCGGCGATCATCCACTCGACCCGCCGGTTGGGCAGGGGCTTGCCGTCCTTGTCCTTGACCGTGGCGATGAGCACGTGCTGGGTGCGGACCGGGTTGAGGTCCTCGAGGGGGGTGACCTCGAGTTCCACGGCGTAGGGATCCCAGTTGCTGTAATAGCCACCCTCGGGGGGCTTGGCGTGGGTCTGCTGGATGTCGCCCCCTGCCGGCCAGGTGAACGCATGGGGCATGTGATCACGGCAGCCGGCTGCCCCCACGATGCCGGCTGCGATCAGCATCAGGCTGAACCGTCGAGCAAGTGTGCTTGTCATGCTTTCCTCCCTTCGTGGAGAATGGATGTAGGAAACCTTCGCGTTACCAATGCGATAGCAATCCCTTTCGGACGCCCCGCGCCAACGGGCGCACAGAGAGAGAGGCCACAGCCCCATAGCTTGCACTGTACTTGTCGGGGACGCAAGCTTATTCCTGAAGAGTCCGGCCCTAAAACCCGGACAGAAAAACGCATGCGGAGGGGCCCCCTCCTGGGGAGGGGGCCCCGTCCGCAGGACGAAAACGGCTGGTAGCGCCGGTTTCCGTGAATCCGAAGGGACGACGGCTCAGCCGCCCGGGCTGAGGATGTTGCTCGATCGACACCGGAGATCCCGACGCTACCGCACATCCGAAGGTGCATTGCTCGTGCCAGAGGTGGCGGATTTCCGGAATCGCCCCGGGTGGCTGCGGAAGGCGGTTTGGTGACCATCCGGCGGCACTTGCCGAGGGGGCCGGCGCCCGAGGTCGATCCTCGGGGTGTCCCACGGGTGTCTCATCTGGGACATCCGGGACGCCCGGCGATGCGGTCTCCAATGCTGGGGAGGTCCTTTCGCCGGGCCGGCGAGCGGCGCCGCCGAGCGGCGATCAGCGGTACGACCTGCTCCGCCGAGCGGGGCCGTCCCGGGTCGAGGTGTGCAACGGAATGCGCAGACGCATGCCGATCCGCAGGCGGTTCGGGGCGGACAACTGCTCCTGATTGAGCTTGTAGATCTCTCGCCAGCGGAAAGCGTCCCCCAGTTCACGATGGGCGATCCCGGCGAGGGTATCCCCGGCTCGCACCACGTACAGCCGGGTCTCGCTTGATGTCGTCTGCTGATGGGGGACCGGAACCCGCGGCCCGGGCCGGTAGCCAGCCTTCGAGCGGGCAGCCGGTGTTTTGAGGGGCGGCAGTAGGATGGTCTGCCCGATTCGGAGGCGGCGGGGATTCACGGCGGGGTTGGCCGCCAGGATGGTGTCCCAATACCGCGCACTTCCGTAATACTCTCGGGCGATCGAACGTAAGCTATCGCCTTCTTGGATTTTATGCGTCCGCGGCCGGCTGGGGTCAGGGGCGGCAGCAGTCGGGCTCCGGGGCCTGACACCCTGGGCGGCGGCGGGCGGTTCCTGGGGCGCCGGTGTTTCCGGCACGGGCTGCGGCCTAGCGGTCGGCGGGGGGGTCTCGTTGACTGTGCGTTTGCCGGCCTCGGCTGGGGCGGGTGTCGGTGGTGTGGCGGCGTTTGGCGTAGCCGGCGGGCGGCCGGGCTGACCCCCTGTGTCAGCAGCACTTTGCTCCGGGGGGGCCGGCATCTGGGTCACCGCTTCGGTTTCCTCATCCCGGCGGGCCAGCACGCTTCCGGGGGGCCGGTCGGCAGGGGGTCCCGCCAGGGCCGGCCCCTCCGCCCCGCGGTCTGCCGGCGTGCGCTGCTCCCTGTCCGGGGGCGTTGATCCGACCCCCGGTGGCGGGAGCGAGCCCATGGCCACCAGATCATCCGGTGCCCGCAGGGGCAGTCGGACTGCCGAGCGGGCCAGGCAGGTCCCGTCGGGCCGGTATACGCCCACCAGGGCGCTGGCGGGCAGGTCGTCCGCCGTGACCTCCAGCTCTTTGGCAGGGATGGTTACTTGCACGTCGTGGAAGGTCCATGCCGGCTTGAGCACCATGAGGGTCCGCGATGCCCCCACGTTCCCCGTGGCATCCTGGAACCGACCGTTGTGGGATGCAATGGGCTGGCCGTGCTTCCCGATCAACGCTACCCGAAGGACCACCTGTTGGCCGCTCAGGCTGTGGGTCTGTACCGTCGAGCGGAAAGTGAGGGCACTCAGCTCCTCCGGCGTCGACACCCGTTCGCAGCGAGGCTGGATCAGCTCGGCCCGCGGGCCCACGCAGCCACCCGCCGCCGCGATCAGCAGGCCGTACCAGACCGTTCGAAGCCTTCTGGGAAGCGTTGACATTTCTGTTGCCCTGCCCGTCGGGCTGCCGGGGGGTGCCCCTCACGGTGCCTGCGCCGCCCCGCACAGCACTGCCTCAGAGCCGGAAGTCTACCTCGCTCCGGCCGGGGTTCAAGGCAAGGTGAGTGATCACGTAGCTGCCCAGCAGGACCTTCTCCTGCCGGTCAGCGTAGGAGAGGATGGCGACGGGCACCAGCCACTCCTGGTCGAGATGAACGACGAGCCGGGCATCCGGGTAGCGGCCCCCCGGCCCCGTGTAGGGGAGATGGCGAGCCAGCACGTACGTGGCCCGGTTGTCGATCGCCCCCACGCCCTCGTCGCGCCAGCTCAATCCGCCCTCCGCCGCGCACCGGGCGCTGGTCTCAACAGGTCGCTCGAGTGCGGACCGAGACCCGGCTTGATCGATGGTGTGACGGCTCGACTGGCGGGCCTCCGGGCCGTGAATGGGCACCTTCACCCTGCCGGCGAGGAGCCGCATGACGACGCCGGCGGGCTCGATCAGCACCTGTTCCTGGCCGTTCCGCCGGCACGAGTGGCTGCGTGTTGGCGACGTAGGCTTCCCCCGAAGCGTTGATCTGGCCGCTGCTCACCCCGATCGGGAGAGTGCTCCCGGCTGCCCATTCCAGGAACAGGCGTCGCGGCTGCGAGCCGGGCGGCTGCGAGATCATGATGCGACCTTTCTGCTGAGACCACGCTCGTGTTGGCCTCGGCCTGACCCGTGGTGAGCGGCTCGACTGCCCGGTGCGGCAGGCCTCGCACGCCGGTTCTTACCGTCAAGAGCAGCCGGGGCACCCGCATGGTTCAGGGACCTCCGGACCGCTCCGCCCGCGGCGAGATCCGCAACGGAGATGCACCGGGCAGCCGGCGCAGGTCGGAGCAACTCGGTACTTGCCGTCTCCATTCGCGGGAGCGCGCGATATCGATACACGCTGGCACGGCGAGGGGGCCGGGGTCGCTTGACCCCGGCCCCCTGGAAACTGCCGGGCGGTCTGGTGCCGGGAGGCGGACCGGACCAGTCCCCAACAGGTGCCCTCTCCGTTTACGCGCTTGATGATGCGACAACTCCCCGTTTATCAGCAGGCGTGCCAAACTCGACAGATTCCGGTAACTGGCTTTTTCAAAAATAGTTATCGTCCGATCGTTTCGGCGGGGCGCCGATGGTGAGACAGGGAGTGAGACATATTGTGTGTCAGCGGTGTCTCACTGAGACACCTGGAAGGCAGGACCAGCCGGCTCCGGCGGAATGGCCGACGCCCGCACATTGTTCGAGACCCGCCGGTCTGGGCTCCGGCATGGTTGAGCGTCTTCGGCGGCGCCGGGGGCCAGGATGATTGCGTCGGGTGGTCCCGGGTTCCCGGGGGGCCTGGACCGGCCGGCAGTGGGTCGCGCTAGCGGGCCTCGATGCCCAGCTCGGCCAGGCGGCGGTAAAGGGTCGAACGACTGACCCCGAGAATGCGGGCCGCCGCCACCCGGTTGCCGCCCGCGGCGTCCAGTGCGGTAAGGATGCGCTCCCGCTCGTCGTTGGAACGGGGCACGCTGGGGGTTCGCTCGGCGCGGGCGATCTCCGGCGGGAGGTCCTCGGCAAGGATGACGCCGCTCTTGCAGCGGATGACGGCGAACTCGATGGCGCTGTGCAGCTCGCGGACGTTCCCGGGCCAGGGATGCTCGAGCAGCATGCCCATGGCCTCCTCGCAGACCCGCTCGACCTGCTTGCCGGTGGTGGCCCGCAGCTTGCCCAGAAACGACTCGACCAGCAGGGGGATGTCCTGGCGTCGCTGCCGCAGCGGCGGCAGGTTGATGCGGGCCACGCGGATGCGGTAGAGCAGGTCCAGGCGGAAGCGGCCCTCCTCCACCTCGTGGTGCAGGTTGCGGTTGGTGGCGGCGACGATGCGTACGTCGACCTTCTTCGGCGTGGCGTCTCCGAGGCGGGTGATCTCCTTCTCCTGGAGGACCCGCAGCAGGCTGGTCTGGACGCTCTTGGAGATGTCGCCGATCTCGTCGAGAAAGACGGTGCCCCGTTCGGCGGTCTCGAAGACGCCGGGCTGATCGTTGACCGCTCCGGTGAAGGCGCCGCGTTTGTGGCCGAAGAGCTGGCTGCCCAGGAGGGAGTCCGTCAGGCCGGCGCAGTTCACGGCGATGAAGGGATGGTCCCGGCGGGGGCTGGCCCGGTGGAGCGCGCGGGCCACCAGGTCCTTGCCGGTGCCCGTTTCGCCCTCGATCAGGACCGTGGAATCCACGGCGGCCAGATCCTCGATGAGCTGATAGACGGCCTGCATGGGCTCGCTCCTGCCCACCAGGTCCTGGAACTGGCCCCGCTCGTCCAGCAGCCTCCGCAGGTCATGGACCTCGGTCATGTCGTAGAGGAAGAGGATCTTGGTGCTCGGGTTCCGCGGGTCGTCGCGGATGTCGATCTCCATCCAGTAGTGCCGCCCGGAGGGGGTCTCCATGTGTACGGGGACCTTCTCCCGCTGCTCCTGGGGGCGCCGCATCATGGCGGCGATGGCCTTCTTGCATTCCTCGTCGAAGGGGCAGAGCTCCTCCCAGCCCATGCCCTGGAACTCCTCCTGCGTGCGGCCCAGGAGGCGCTGGCAGTTCTGGCTGACGAAGGTCAGGTTGCCGGCCCCGTCGATCATGGCGATGCCGATGCGGAGCTGATCGAGGATGGAGAGCAGGTCGCCGCGGCTCCGCTCCAGCAGTTCGAAGCTCTCGGTGAGTCGGCGCTGGGCCTGGTTGGCCTCGGTGATGTCGCGCGAGATCCCCATCACGCCGACGGCGTCGCCCTTGTGGTCCCGCAGGACGGAGGCCGAGAGGAGTGAGGGGAAGACCTCTCCGTTCTTCCGCCGGTTGGCCACTTCGCCGGAGAAGCTGCCGGTGGCCCGGACGGCCTGGTTGACCTGCTGCCCGGCCTGCGGGTCGGCGTAGAGCATGCCGATGTGCTGCCCGACGACTTCCTCCGGGCCATAGCCGAAGGTCTCCTGGGCCGCCCGGTTGAACTCGACGATGCGGCGCTCGGCGTCCACGGCGATGATCATGTCCAGCGAGCTGTCGATCAGGTTGCGGGCGTAGCTGCGGGTCTGAGCGAGTTCCTCCTCGGCGCGGATGCGGTCGGTGATGTCCACACAGGAGCCGATGTAGCCGGCGAAGGTGCCGTCGGGGGTGTGGCGGGGGATGCCGGTGTTGAGGAACCAGCGGTAGTGGCCGTCGGCCCGCCGGAGCCGGCACTCGAGGCGGAACTCCCGGCGGTCGGCGAAGGCCGTCCGGTAGGTTGCCCGGCAGTGCTCCCGATCGTCCGGATGAATCGCCTGCAGCCAGCCCTGGCGGAGCTGTTCGTCCATCGAGCGGCCCGTGAACACCAGCCAGCGGCGGTTGAAGAAGGTGCAGCCGGTATCCGGGGCGGCCACCCAGATCAGCACCGGGGCGTTGTCGGCCACGACGTGGAAGCGGTCTTCCGTTTCCCGCATCGCGGCCAGATACCGGCTGCGTTCCAGGGCGTGCCGGACGCAGTGCTGGAGCAGCGGTGCGGTCAGGCTGGCCTTGTCGATGAGATCGTCCGGCCCGTCGTCGGTGGGGGACGGCAGGCAGCGGCGGGTGGCGGAACCGGTCAGCAGGATCATGGGCGTGGCGCAGCCCATCTGCCGGGCGGCGGCGACGAACCGCGATCCGCCGCGCGGGCCGAGCCCCTCATCGACCAGGAAGATCTCGTGCTCGGCGCACCCGGCCGCCGCCAGGGCGTCGTCGTAGTCGGCCACCCAGTCGAGGCGGCTCCACTCCGGGCTGACCTGCTCGACCATCCGGCGGAGCCGGACGAAGTCGGCTTCGTTCTCGCTGGCCATGAGCATGCGCAGCGGCATTTCGGGCATTGCGATTCCCCGTCGGGTGCGTCGGCATCGAAAGTCCGTGGGTCTGCGTCGGGCAGCGTGTCCACCCCGTCCGGAGACGACCCCTTCCGCGCCCGGGGGGCCGTCGTCCCGCTCATCGTGTAGCTCGGAGACGCTCTCTCCGTCGAACCGGGCGGAAGTGTAGCACGGGGCCCGGGTCTCTGGCCAGCCTGGGGTCGGATGGTGACCGGGACGCACGGCGGGGCGTGGGCAGCGCGGGTCTGGCGGTGGCCGCTTTCTGACGGCCGCGGTTCTGCTGGGTGGCGGATCCCGGTGTGGGGCGGGGGTGTTCCGGCTCGGGGTGTGTCCTGTGGCCCCGCCGGGGTGTCTGGCGGCCGAGGAAGGCGGTGCCGGCGCCGGCCGCCGCTTGGCCGGCGGGCCGGCGCGACACCGTGGTGCGTGATGACCCCCGATCCCGGTCAGGAGAGAAGAAGCGTCATCCGTTCAGACGGCCTTGGGCCGGTCGGTAGGAGGGGGCGGATTTTGCGCCGGCGTCCTCGATGGCGATGCCCAGGATCAGCGAGACGCCGAGCCCCAGGATCGCCAGCATGAGTTCGCGGCTCACCTCCAGGCCGTAGTCGGCCGCGAAGGCGACCAGGACCGTGGCCAGGGCTACACGAGCCTTTCGAGAACGCAGCGGGCGCAAAACCCGCCGGAGGCAGGAGATCAGGGTCATCCACACCGTTCTTGACTCCTTCGCAACAGGATTCGGTTTCAACGGTTGCTTGCCGGTCGATGGTGGCGCCGGGCTGGCGCGGGCGCGACCAGAGGTAGTAGACGGGCCGGGAGCCGATGAGACCGCGGAAGGTCTCGGCCAGCGCCCGGGGGCTGAGCTGTCGGGTGCGGTGGCGGCCGCATCCGGTCGTGGCCCGGTACCAGTTGTAGACGAAGCGGGCGACGAGATGGCGGACACCCGGCCGGCGGCACACCGCGGTCGGCAGGTCCGGGCCGGTCGGGTCCACGCCCAGGGTCTCCAGTTCGTCGAGCAGCCGGCGCTGGGTGCGGGGCAGTTCGCACTGGCCGATCCGCTGCATGCCGGCCTTCTCGAACACCGGGTTGACCGCGCCCATCGAGGCCAGGCATTCGACGAAGCGGGTGCCGACCCGCGGCAGGGTCTGCCGGACCAGCCAGTGCCCCAGCCCACAGCCGCGGACGTCGGGATGGATCACCAGCCGCCGGAGGATGCGCAGGTGTTTGTTGACCCGGTCGGGCCGGCCGGAGAACCAGCCTTCGGTCGCCCGGTTGCGGAGGGCCAGCTCGAGCGGGCCGTGCGAGTACACGACGATGCCCAGGGCCTCGCCGCCCAGGCCTTCCCGCAGGACGAAGACCTTGTCGACAAACCCCAGCTCATCCCGGTCCCGGTAATGCATGGCGGCAAAGGCGGCGTAGTCGGACTTGCTGCCGGGCTCGATCCGCAGCCGGCGCAGCAGGCCGAACCTCCTCCGGACCGGGCGGTAGTCCCGGACCGCGGGCGGACCCACCGTGCCCAGGCGGACGAGGGTGTCGGGCTGAAGGTCCCCCGCCAGCGTCTCGTCGCTGAGGGCCACGACGGCGCAGAGCCGGTGTTGCCAGACGAGCTTGCGGAAGTTGTGGGCGATGGCCCGCGAGACGCGTTGGTGCAGCCCGGTGCAGAACTCGTCGCAGAGCAGCGGGGCCGGGGCCTTGTCCGCCAGGGCCGAGCCCAGGGCGCGGGCCAGGCGGGCGCGGAACCGCTCCCCCTGGGAGAGTTCGTGGTACCGGCGCACCCAGAGGCGGGGCTCGCCCAGGCCGCAGGCGGTGAGCAGCGACAGGGCGGCCGCCAGCGGTTGGGCCGGAAGAATGGACTCCACCAGCGGCAGGTTGGGATTGAACTGGACCCGTCCAACGTTGTGGGCCCGCGGGTGCCGGGATTCGAGCTGCACCAGGGCGGTGGTCTTGCCGCTGCCCGAGGGCCCCACGAAGGCCACGATCCGGCCGGGCCCCAGGGTGACCCGGACCGGATCGCCCGTCTCCCGCTCCTCCCCGTCCCCGCTCAGCCCGAAGTGCCGGGCAAGCTGCTCGACCCGCCGCGTGCTCGGCAGGGGCGGTGCCGGCCTCCGGCACCGCAGCTCCGCTACCCCTTCCACCGTCATGTCCCCCCAACGGTCCCCGACCCCGGCCGTTCCCGTGCGTTGCGGGGGCGGCCAACCCGCCGACCCCCGTCCCCAAGGCCTGAGAACCCCTAACAGATACCGAACTATAACACCGAAAGACCTGCTTGTCAATCGTTTGGCAATATTCTTCAATAATAGCGGGGTGGGGGCAGGCTAAAGATCGCGGCTCACTAGCTTTACGACGATGCCCTGGATCGAGAAATCGCGGGATCCGTCGATCAACAGGGGGGGCACCGCGGGGTTGTCGCCCCGCAGCACGATGAGGCGACCCCCGGTGCGATCCTCCACGCTGACCCGTTTGAGGGTGGGGGTTTCGTCGACGAGGCAGGCGCAGATCCGGCCCTGGACGTGCTCGGGGGCCACGTCGGGCCGGTAGTGGACCAGCACGATGTCGCCGGGCTTCAGGGTGGGCTCCATGCTGTCGTAGGAGAGCCGCAGGCAGTAGTAGTCGGGCGCCCAGAGGTGGCGGAGCACGGGAAACATCTCGAGCTGCTCCTGGGACTCGGCGGGCGGGCCGGCAGGCACCGAGCCGAAGAGGGGCAGCAGCCGCGAGTCCAGGCGCTGGGGGGCGTCGTGTTCGCGGCTCCCGCCGACCAGGACGGCCTCGGGAACGTCCAAGGCGATGGCCAGCGCTCGCAGCGTCCGGCGGGAGGGATTGCGGCGATCGCGCTCGATCTCGGAGATGTAGCCCTGATTGACGTTGGCGGTCCGGGCCAGGTCGGTCTGGCTCAGGCGAGCCTGGCGGCGCACGCGGCGGAGCCGCTGGCCGAGGCTCTCGGCGGCCCGTTGCGCAATGTCTTCAGCGCCGCTGGTCATTACTAAACAATATCACAGGAATGAACGGGGGCAACCGAAAACCGGCGGCTGCGGCCTGAGGGCGAGCACCGCCCGGCCACGCCGAGCGACTTGCCAGATCGGCACGCGGCGGTGATGATGTTGGGTGAGGGGTCGGAGCATCGGAACACCGCGGGATGACTTCGTGCCAGCCAACGCGCCTGGGGGTGTTGCTTTCCGGCAGCGGGCGGACCCTCGAGAACCTCAGCGAACACATCGCGGCCGGCAGCCTGGACGCGTCCGTGGCGGTGGTGATCGCCTCGCGGGCGGACGCCTACGGGGTGGTGCGGGCCCGCAACCTGGGCTTGCCGGTGCGGGTGATCGAGCGAAGGAACCTGGCGGGCGGCCGGTTCCACGATGCGATTACCGAGGCGCTGCTGGAGGCCGGGGTGGACCTGGTCTGCATGGCCGGCTTCCTGTCCCTGTGGCGGATCCCCCCGCAGTTCGAGGGACGGGTGATGAACATCCACCCCGCCCTGCTGCCCTATTTCGGCGGCCGGGGGTACTACGGGTCGCGCGTGCACCAGGCGGTGCTCGAGGCGGGGTGCGTGGAGAGCGGATGCACCGTGCACTTCTGCGACAACGCTTACGACCACGGGCCGATCGTCCTGCAGCGGCGGGTGCCCGTGCTGCTGGAGGATACGCCGGAGACACTGGCCGGCCGCGTCTTCGAGCAGGAGTGCATCGCCTACCCCGAAGCCATCCGCCTCTACGGGGCCGGCCAGTTGACGGTGGTCGGCGACACGGTAGAGATTCTGTCCCTGTAGCGTATTCCATGATCCACGCCTCCGCCCGCCACCCGATTCGACCGCCAGGATTCCACAGCCGCCCCGGAGCAACGCCGTGAGCGGTTCGGCGCCTGCGCAGGGAGCCGCGCCCGGGTCGACGCCGGGGCGACGTTGGGCCGTGGCGGGGGTCTTCGCACTGGCGGTTCTGGCCCGCGTGATGCTCCTGCTGGGCCAGCAGACCTACAGGATCGACCCGGCGGACCGGCACTGGTTGGCGGGCTGGGAGACGGGGCGGATCGCCTGGCACCTGGTGGAGGGACGGGGCTTCGCCCTGGAACTCGAGCAGTTCGCCCCTCGGGAGGCGACGCGGACGGCGTGGCTGGCGCCGGTGTACCCGCTGATCTTCGCCGGCATCTACCTGGTGTTCGGCCTGTTCAGCACGGCGGCGTACGTGGCGATCTTCGTGCTCCAGATCGTGGTCTCCGGTTGGACCGCCGTGCTGCTGGTGCGGCTGGGTGAGTTGCTGGGGTCCCGCACGGCGGGGTTTCTGGCGGGGGTGTTCTTCGCCGTGTGGCCGCCGGTGGTGGCCTTTCCGGTGAACATCATCTGGGGCACGGCGCTGTTCACGGCGTTGTCGTTGTGGGTGATTCTGCTGCTGCTGCGCCAGCAACGCGAGAGCCGGCCCCGGCGGGCGGTGCTGATCGGGCTGGTGTTCGGCACGCTGCTGCTGCTGGAGCCGGCCGTCGGCCTGTTCGTGCCGGTGGCCCTGGCCTGGCTGGCGGTCCGGCGGGGGCGGGGAGCGGCGAGGCAGATCGTGCTCATCCTGGCGGTGACGGCCGGCATGGTCACGCCCTGGATCATCCGCAGCCGCGCCGTGCTGGGGGAGTGGGTGTTCATCAAGTCGAACCTGGGCCACGAGCTGTTCATCGGGAACAACCCGCTGGCCGACGGCTGCTACTGCCGGGCGCAGGTCTTTGCCGAGCAGCTCTTCGATGAGGATACGCAGGAGTGGCTCGAGACCGCCGGTGAGCGCGAGATGGCCGGCATGCTCGGCGAAGCGGCCCTCGGTTTCGTCCGCCAGGACCCCTGGCATTACCTCGGGCTCACCGCCAGGCGGGTGTGGATGTTCTGGCGGACCAAGTTCGACCCCTACTGGTGGAAGCTGACGCGGAACTGGCGTCTCGAGCAGCGGCTGCTGTTGTGGGACGAGACGCTGCACGACCTGCTGCTGGTGCTCGCCTACCTGGGCATGGTGATCAGCCTGAAGCGCCGGGCGGGGTTCGGCCTGCCGCTGCTGTACCTGTTGACCTACCCGATTCCGTATTACCTGACCCACATCGACATCCCCCGCTACCGGTTCCCGGTGATGCCGCTGGTGATCCTGCTGGCGGCGTACACGGGCGTGGAGGGCTGGCGGTGGTGGCGGGCCCGGCGGTTGCGGCGGCGGGCCCGGGCCGGCTGCTGACGCGGGTCGGCTGGACAGGTGGGCGCCGGCAGGCGCCTCCTCGGCGGGGGGGTGTTCTCAGCGTGACGCGGCCTGCCGGGCGGCCTCGACGGCCATGCGGTCGCACTCCTCGTTCTCGGGGTGGCCGGCGTGGCCGCGGACATGCCGGAAATCCACCTCGTGCCGATCGCACAGGGCGACCAGGCGCTTCCAGTACTCCGCGTTCTTGACCGGCGGACTGTTGGCCTTCGATCCACGGCGCCAGTCGTTCCGCAGCCAGCCCGGCAGCCACTCGGTCATGCCGCGGGAGACATACTCGCTGTCGGTGACCACCTGGACCCGCAACGGGCTCTGCTTGAGGGCGGCCAGGCCTTCGATCACGGCGCTGAGCTCCATGCGGTTGTTCGTCGTGCGCGGATCGCCGCCGGAGAGGCGTTTCTCCACCCCGGTCTGGACGTGCCGCAGGATGCAGGCCCAGCCGCCGGGGCCGGGGTTCCCGCTGCACGCCCCGTCGGTGAACAGAATCACGTCGTAATCGTCCGCCATCGGTACCCCGTCTCCACACCCGGCGGGCCGACACCACGGCGCCGCCGCCAGCCCGTCGCCCGCTTCGCGGCTGGCAGGAGGTAACCGCTGCCGCCCGGTGGGTCAACCGCGGTGGCCGGTGACTGCCGGTGACGGTACCATCGGGTGGCCATGGATGACTTCCGCTACCGGGACGGGCAGTTGCACTGCGAGGAGGTCCCGCTGAGTCACGTCGCCGAGCGTTTCGGCACGCCGCTGTACGTGTATTCCCGCCGGACGCTGGTGGAGCACTTCGACCGTCTGGAGCAGGCCTTTGCGGCGGTGCGGCCGGCGGTGTGTTTCTCGGTCAAGAGCTGCTCGAACCTCCATATCCTCAGGCTGCTGAAAGAGAGGGGGGCGTGGTTCGACGTGGTCAGCGGCGGTGAGCTCCGCCGGGCGCTGGAGGCCGGCGCCGCTCCGGGGCGGATCGTCTTTGCCGGCGTGGGCAAGACGGACGAGGAGATCGCAGCGGCTCTGCAGGCCGGGATCGCCTGGTTCAACGTCGAGTCCGAGCAGGAGCTGGAGAACCTCATCCGGCTGGCGGCGGAGTCGGGCCGGCGGGCCCGGGCCGCCTTACGGGTCAATCCCGACGTGGATCCCAGGACGCACGTCTACACCACCACGGGGACGAAGGAAACGAAGTTCGGCGTGGACATCGAGCGGGTCAGGGCGGCGTTCGAGCGTTGCGGGCCGGCGTCGGCGGGCGGCGTTTCGCTGTGCGGGGTACACCTGCACATCGGTTCGCCGGTCAACGAGCCGGGGCCGTACGTGCGGATGATCGGCAAGGCCCTGGACCTGGTCGGTGAGCTGCGGGGCTGCGGGCACCGGATCGAGGCCATCAACATCGGCGGCGGATTCGGGGCGCACTACGAGGGATCGGAGGCCCCCGCCGCGGCGGAGTACGCCGCCCGCATCGTGCCCCTGCTGGCGGACAGCGGGCTGGCGGTGCTGATGGAGCCGGGGCGGAGCATCGCAGCCAACGCCGGCGTCCTGCTGACCCGGACGACATACGTCAAGCGGTCCGGCGAGCGGCGGTTTCTGATCGTGGATGCAGCCCTGACCGAGATGCTGCGGCCGGCGTTGTACGGGGCCTATCACTTCGCCTGGCCGGTCCGGCCGGCGGGGGGAGTGGTCCCGCCCCATCGGGGCCCGGATCTGAATCTGCCGGGCACCGAACTCGTGGACGTGGTCGGCCCGGTGTGCGAGAGCGCCGATTTCCTCGCCAAGGACCGGCGGCTGCCGGCGGTGCAGCGCGGCGACCTGATCGCCATCTTCAGCGCCGGGGCCTACGGCTTTTCGATGAGCAGCCAGTACAACTCCCGCCCGCGGGCGGCGGAGGTGCTGATCGAGGGGGCGAGCGCCACGTTGATCCGGCGGCGAGAGACCTACGACGACCTGGTCGGGGCCGAGCGGCTATGAGGCCGCGGCCCGCACCGCGGCGACGAAGGCCTGCATGCGGGTGGGGTCCTTGACCCCCGGAACGCTCTCGACGCCGCTGGACACGTCGACCCAGGCGGGTGACACGATGCGGACAGCGTCGGCCACGTTTTCCGGGGTGAGGCCGCCGGCAAGGACGAGGGGCGGCCAGCCGTCCAGGGCCCCGCGAGCGCGGTGTTCGGCGATCATCCGCCAGTCAAGCGTCCGCCCCGTGCCGCCGAGCCGCCCGGCACCGCCCGCGTCGAGCAGGAGCAGTTCCGGCGGCTGGTCCCCGCAGGCCTCGAGCCAGGCCCGCGTGTGCCGGATGGATTCGGGACCGTGCAGGTGGCGGACCGCCACGACCGAGAGGCCGCGGCGTCGCAGGACGGCCAGCGAGCGGCAATCCGCGTCTCCGTAGGCCTGCACGCGGGTTATCCGGCCTGTTGCCGGGAGTTTTTTTTCGGGGTCCGGTATCTCGCCGCCGCCGAGGTCCAGCAGCGCCCAGCGTTCGATGTCGGTGGAGAGGGCCGCCAGGATGGGCTCGGCCGCCTCAGGAGCGATTCTTCTGGGACCGGCCACGAAGTTCAGGCCGATGGCGTCGGCGCCGGCGGCGACCGCCGCTCGGGCATCCTCGGCCCGGGTCAGGCCGCAGATTTTTACGTTCACTCGCCCGCCGCTCATGCCGTTTCATGCTGACCGCTGGAGCGTGTTGTTCGCAGGACACCAGACTAACGCCTCAGCTTGCGGTGTGTCCAACGGGCAGAACGGGCCGGGGCTTGAACCCGCCCACCCCGGCCCTACACTATGCGTCTCCGGCGGCGGGTCTGAAGATCGTCAACTTCGCCGAGATCAGGGGAACGGCAGTGTGCACGGGAACGATACTTCGACTTTGCGCTCTGAGCGCCTCGGCAGTGGTCATGGTCAGCAGCGCGGGCTGCGAGAAACGCGGGGCCGCCGAGCCGTTTGGCAAGACGTTCTACGTCGGGGGGGCGAGCAACATCGACGCCTTCTCCTCCGCGGTGCCGGACGGCCTGCGGGGGGCCGGCTACCGAGGCGATGTGCAGTCCTTCATCTGGACCATCTCCTTCAACCCGCTCATCGACCAGTTGGTCACCGTCAACGCCCGGGCCCGGGCGGCGCTGCTGGCCAACGAGATCCGCAGCTATCAGCGGCGCTACCCCGGGAACCGCGTCAACCTGATCGCCCTCTCGGCCGGAACCGGCGTGGCGGTTTGGGCGGTCGAGAACCTGCCGAAGGATGTTCAGGTGGATAATCTGGTTCTCCTGGCGTCTTCGTTGTCGCACGATTACGACGTCCGCAAGGCGCTGAGCCGCCTGCGGGGGAAGATCTACGTCTATCATTCCCGGCACGACGCGGTGCTGGAGGCGGTGCGCTACTACGGGACCATCGACGGCAAGCGGGGCGTGGATTCGGTCGGGCTGCGGGGGCTGCGGGTGCCGCCCGGGGCGGACGATCGGATCGTGAACATCGGCTGGTCGCGGAAGTACCTGCGTTACGGCTGGGCCGGCGGGCACACCGACAGCATCAACCCGCGGTTCATCCGCTACGTGGTGGCCCCGCAGATTCTGGCCGAGGATGCCGGCACGGCCACCGCCGGCGTTTCGCAGCCCGGCCGCCCGACGCTCGTCTCCGCGCCGGGCCGCCCGCGCCCGGCGAGCCGGTAACACCGAATCCGGTCCGAACGCTCGATCCGCCCGGTACCGGTTGGCTCCGGGTCGCAGGGCTTGCGATCTACGAAGGTCTGTGCAAGACCCCGCCGTGCTGCCCCGCAGGGACAGCCTGAAGATAGCCCAGCGATTCATCGCTGGGGCGACCGAGTGCAAGTGAACCGAGTCTTGGAGGGACGGATGAACCCGACGGTGGGTAGGCCGGCCGATGTCGTCCTCCATCGTTCCTCCAGGACGACTCGTCCCAGCCCCCGGAAGCAGGCGGCGCAAAGACCTGCCGACAACGTCCGTCCGCACCCGGGCAGGACGGCGGAACACCACCCAAGCATTCACGCCGCACCGCCATGGCCAACCGAAGCCGACAAGAGACTTCAGATCGCCGGAATCACGGGACGTACCGCTTCCCGGGTGCGGGGCTATTCGCCGGGCCCGCGGTAGCGCGGCGAGACCGCCACGTAAGGCCTGCCCAGCAGCTTCTTGATCAGCACGACCTCGCCCATGTCGTTGCCCTCGATGCGGTGCCCCCACCACTGGAGGGCGTAGCTGACCGCGATGAGTACCACCGGGCGCCACCACAGGTCCCACCGCCACAGGGCAAGCTGCACCGCCGCCAGGACCAACCCCGCCGCCAGAAGCGGGATGCCGACGGCGTGGAGCGCCCGGCTTGCCGGGTGCTGATGTCGCTCCAGCCAGTTGTCGGCCCAGGCACGCATGGGGCGTGTCCTACCGCCGTCGTCCCGGCCCGGCAAGGGGCATGCCCCGGGGCGCGCCGGGGGGCGCTGCCGGAATGATCGGACGTGTCGCACTTCACCCGGCCGGCCGGTCGGCCGATAAACGGAGATGAACGCGCGCCCGGCTGGACCGGACCGGGACCACGAGGTAGCCCGTCATGCTCGGAACCGTCGCATCGGCCGCCCTGGCCGCATGGTCGCTCTTTCTGCCCACCCAGACGCCACCATTGCCGGCATCGGCTGATCCCGAATCGCAGGCCGTCACCTCGGGCACACTGCCACCTATCCTGGCCGACCATCTCCAGGGTCCCACCGGCCGACTCGAAACGCCCACCCCGACACGCCCGCCGACCACCGTGCCGGAGGGCGCCACCCTTCTGTTCCTGAGCACCGGCGCGGCCGTGCTCGTCGCCCGCCGGCACCTCCTGCCTCGCCGCGTCTGCTGAGCCTCACCACGGCGCCCTCCAGGCGGCGAGACCAAGGTGACAGCTTGTGGCATCCCGCAGCGACGCCCGCAGGGCGGACGGTAGCAGCCACGGACTTCAGCCCCCCGGAGCAATTACGCCGGCTTCTCGAAGACCTGCATGTAGAAGTGCTCGCCCGCGCGCACCAGGGCCGACGCGGCCAGCGGAATCTGCCGCCGCAGCTCCTCCGGCGAGAACCGGATGTTCATCGGCGGCCCGAACGGCGTGTCCTGCTTGTCGATCTCGACGATAGCCAGCCTGGCACCCGGCTTCAGGATGCGAACCATCTCATCCCCGAACCCCCGCATCTGATCGGGCGCGAAGCCGTGGACCACGGTCGACAGGTAGGCCAGGTCCACCGAGGCGTCCTCGAGTGGCGTTCTGGCGGTGATGTCGCCGACCATCGCGCTGAGGTTGCCCGGCTCAGCCTGCGCTTCGAGCGTTGCGATGGCCTCCTCGTCGGGGTCGAGGGCATACACCACCCCCGCGCTGCCGACCGCCGTCGCGAACGCCCGGGCCATGTAGCCGTCCCCGCAGCCGGCGTCCAGGATCGTCTGGCCCGGCAGGATTCGCAGCGCTTCCAGGATCGCCGCCGGGTCCACCAGGCTCTCGGACGATTTCCCCTTGTGGTGGTGTTTCTTTGCCGTGCGTTCTTCCCGGCGTGGTTGCTCGGCGGGTTGATCGGTCATGGGCACACTCCTCGCGTACTGGGCCTGCGTTTCGGCTTCGGTTGCGACCAGGGCGCCGGCCGCCCGGGCTGGTGCCTGCTCCAGTGCGTGTCGTTCCCCGGGCGGAATCCGCGGTCACCTCAGCAGCACGAGCACCACGACGCCGGCCAGCCAGCAGTAGTAGCAGAAGTACTGGAGCTTGGCGCGGTGTACCGCCGTGAGCAGCAGGCGCAGGGCGAGGTAACCGCTGACCAGGGCGGCCGCGGCACCGAGCAGGATCGGGCCCTTGGGAATGGCCGCGATCTGGTCGGCGGGCAGGTCCAGGGTGTCCTTGGCCTTGAGCAGGGCGGCGCCCAGAATGGCCGGCACGGCGATGAAGAAGCTGAACTCGGCCGCCCAGCGCCGCCGCAGGCCGATCAGCATGGCCGTGCAGATCGTCGCCCCACTGCGGGAGATGCCCGGCAGGATGGCTGCCCCCTGGGCCAGCCCCACGAGGACCGCCCGCCCGGGCCCGAACCGTCGCCAGCCCCGCCGCGGGCGCGGGATGCGCCCGACGGCGTGGAGCAGCGTGCCGGTCACCAGCAGGGCCACGCCGATCCACACCGGCTTGCCGAACGCCGCCTCCAGCGTGTCCTTGAAGAGCAGGCCGATCAGCGCCGTGGGAATCGACGCGCACAGCCCCAGCCCCGCGATCCGCCAGGCCATGCGCCGGCCGGTGAAGGAGCGGCGGCTCTCGGACCACAGGCGGCGGAGGTAGAGCCGGAACGTGCCGGCGAACACCGCGACCACCGCCAGCAGGGTGCCCAGGTGACTGGCCACGTCGAACAGCAGCATGGCGTGCGAGTCGGCGTCCAGGTTCATCAACCGCTGGCTGACCGCCAGGTGTCCGCTGCTGGAAACGGGAAGGAACTCGGTCAGCCCCTGAACGATCCCCAGGATCAGCGCTTGAACGTAGGTGAGGTCGTTCACGGGCGGGACGCTTCAGCCAGGATGTGCTTGGAGCGGATCAGGTACTGGACCATGGAGAGCGTGGTGACCACGACCGTCGCCCAGACAAGCCCCGTCTGGATGCCGAGCCACGGCTGGGCGGGGATGCCGCCGTCGGCCCGGGCGACCACGAAGAGGATCACGCCCGCGGTGATGCTCTGGAGGAACATCTTGAGCTTGCCGGAGAAGGCGGCGGCGTAGGACTGCCCCTGGGACTCGGAGAAGCCGCGGAGCCCGGTGACCAGCAGCTCGCGGCCCAGGATGAGGACGACCATCCAGGCCTGGATGCCGGCGGCGTTGCGGCCGGCGGCGTCGAAGAAGCGGCCGGAGGCGAAGAACACGAAGACACCGCAGATCAACACCTTGTCGACGAAGGGGTCCAGCACGCGGCCCAGCGAGGTTACCTGGTTCTGCCGCCGGGCGAGGTAGCCGTCCAGGGCGTCGGTGGCGGCGGCGATAATGAACAACACCAGACAGACGTCCAGAAGTCCCGGCGAGGGGGTCCGGTGGTCGTAACGGGCCAGCAGGCCGAAGAAGATGATGGCCAGCACCAGCCGGCCGAGGGTGATCTGGTTGGGCAGGTTGATCCGCATGCCACTCTGAAGACAACCACCGGCCCGAGGTCCGGGCGTGGTGGCCAGCCAGTCAGAACCGCGATCCGGGCAGGCCGGGCGAGCGGCCCCCTGCTCGTCGCTGCGATTGCCGTCGCTGGCGTCCCGCGACTCAGAGCACCACCGGCAGGGCCACCGTTGCGGGCACGGCCAGCAGATCGTAATCGCGTCTGCCGGTGCAGCGGACACTGACCAGCCGCCCGGGAGCCAGCGAGTTGCCGTTGCCCCGGCGGTTTCCTGCGTCGGCGGGCTTCACCCAGGTGATGCTGTCCACCTCGGGAGCCTGCCCCTGGTGCCTGGCCGGCACCAGGTCGTCCTCTTTCTCACCGTCCACCAGCACATGGAAGGTCCGGCCGACCCGCGACTCGGCGAGCCGGAAGGCCACCTCCTGCTGGGTGAGCATCAGGTGCTCGACCCGCCGGCGCTTCTCCTGCTCGGGCAACTGCCCCTTCATGCGGCCGGCCGGTGTGTCCGGCTCACAAGAGTACGCGAACACGCCCAGCGCGTCGAACCCGAAATCGCGGGCGAACGCGGACAGCTCCTCGAACTCCGCCTGGGTCTCGCCGGGAAAGCCCACGATGAACGTGGTACGGATGTGGACGCCGGGGATCCGCCTCCGGATCCGCTCGAGGAGTTCCTCCGTGGCCCGCCGGTCCACGCGGCGGTGCATGGCCTTGAGCATGCGGTCGTTGATGTGCTGGAGGGGCAGGTCCACGTATTTGACCACGCGGCGGCACTCGGCCAGGGCGTCGATCGTTTCGTCCGTGAAGACCGAAGGATAGGCGTACATCAGGCGGATCCAGGTCAGGCCGTCGACGCGGTCGAGCTGGCGGAGCAGCCCGGCAAGCCCCGGCTGGTAGTCGATGTCCCGGCCGTAGCTGGTCGTGTCCTGCCCGATGATGTTCAGTTCCACCGCTCCGTCGGAGACCAGCTCGCGAGCTTCCGCCAGGACGGCCTCAGGCGGCTTGCAGTGCATGGGGCCCCGGATCGCCGGGATGGTGCAGAAGGTGCACTTCTGATCGCAGCCCTCGCTGATCCGCAGGTAGGCGTAATGCTGCGGGGTGATGCGGAGGCGGGCGGTGTCGTCGTCGGCCCGGGGGTAGTAGTCGCCGAGGAAGAGGTCGACGGAACGTCCCTTGCCCGCCCGGGCGGAATCGTTGCCCAGGACGGCCCGGGCCACGTCGTCGCGGTTGTTCACGCCCACCAGGGCGTCGATCCCCGGCACCCGCTCCAGCAGAGCCTCACCGTCGCGCTGGACGAGGCACCCGGTGACCACGACCCGCCGGACCTCGCCGGTCCGCTTCAGGTCCACCATTTCGCCGATCACGTCGAGGGCCTCGTTGCGGGCGGCGGCCAGGAAGCCGCAGGTGTTGATCACCACGACGTCCGCCTCGGCCTCCTCGGAGGTGAGCAGGCAGCCGGCCTCGACCAGTTGGCCGAGCATCTTCTCGGAGTCCACCAGGTTTTTGGCACAACCCAGCGAGATGAAGGCGACACGCGTGGGACGGGACATCGGCACTCCCTTGCCGTTCGGCCCGGTGGCCGGCGGGCTGTGGTAAGGCATCTGCAAACACCGTTCGACTCGGGGATTGTAGTAGGCAGCCCGGCGGCGACAAGCGCGCCCCACCGCCATGCGCCGCCCCGCATCCGGCGGTGTGCGGCCCGGCGGTAAGGTCCGAAAACTGCTTCACCCCCGGCCCCGGCGGGTCGAAGAACAAGACAGAGAGAACCGCGTCGCCGGGGGCTCGCCGGCCCCACGTAGCGGCCGACCTCCGGGTCGGCCGTCACGGGACGTCGCGTCTCCGCCGTAGCAGCCGACCTCTGAGTCGGCCGTCCGAGGGCGTCGCGTTTCTGCTGTAGCGGCCGACCTCCGAGTCGGCCGCAGCCGGGCTCCGTTACCGGCTTCGGCGCTGACAACGTCTCCGTCGCATGCGAGGGCCTTCCCACAGTGGACCTCAGCCTCCACCCCCCGAGCGGTTCCACGACGTCGCCGGTAGCCGCCCGCCGCGCCTGGGCGGACCGACTCAGCCCGACAGCCCTGCTCCTGGTCACCACGCTGCTCGTCCGCCTGCCTTTCCTCTGGCACGGGTTCGGTGTGCATCCCGACGAGGCCGGGGTGCTGCGCAGCGGGATCGAGATGTGGCTCGACGGCCGGTTCTACATCTCGCGCCCGCCGGGCTACCCGCTGAACGAGTTCCTGATGGGCGGGCTGGCGCTGCTGGGCGGCGGGCCCCTCTGTGCCCTGGCGGCCGCCGTGGCCTCGTGTGTTGCTGTCGTGGCCCTGGAGCGATGGCTGCGGGCCGCCGGCGTGCGGCACGCGGTTTGGATTGCCCTGGCCTTCGCTGTCCACCCCTGGCTCTGGCGCAGCAGCACCCATGCCCTGGACTACATCTGGGCCATGATGTCGCTCTGCCTGGCCGGACGCGACATCCAGACGGGGCGATACCGGTGGGGGGCGCTGTGGTGTGCCCTGGGCATCGGCTTTCGCTGGTCGAGCGTGCTGTGGGTGGGGCCGCTCTGGGCCTATGCCTGGTATCGTCAGCGGAGTCGGCGGGAGGCGGCCCTCTTTGCGGGGGTGGTGGCGGTCGTGGGGACCATCCTGCTGTTGCCCGCCCTGCTGGGAACGCGGCACTGGGCGGGGGAGGGGGGCCAGTACACCTTCCTGACGCCGACCGTGCGCCGCCTGGTTCTGTTCGGCTACCACGTCGTCGAGTTCTGGGGTCACGTCTTCGGGGTTGTTGTGATCGGGGTCGCCTGGTGGCTCGGGCGCAGGCAGCCGAGCACGCCTGCCGCGGCGCGGCCTGACTGGCTGCCGCTGCACGGGGCCATCGTCGTGCTGTATGTCGCTCTCTTCTGGCTGCACTCGGACAAGTGCGAGTACTTCCTGCCCGTGCTGCCGAGCGCCCTGTTCCTGATGAGCCGGGCGATCTCCCGCCGGGGATGGCAGGCGATCGCTCTGGTGTTCCTGTTCAACGGGCTGGTGACCCTCCGGGTGGGGCACTGGCCGCGGTCCGGGGTGCGGTTCATGGCGCCGCACTTCGAGGCCGGCGCCGTGCTCAGGGACAACCAGCACCGTGCCGAGACCGCCGAGCGGGTGAACGCCTTCTGGCGCGGTTTGCAGGAGCCCGACGCGACGGTCGTGGTGCCCGGCTTGCAGGTGATGGAGGAACTGAACGTCTTCGCCCGGCTCGGGGCGAGCCCGGCGTCGCGGGTGCGGATCGAGGGCTGGGTCGTGCCCGGCATGTACCACCTGCGAGGCCCCGATGGCTGCCCCTGCGTGGAGTTCTGGCCCGTTCGCCGCACTGGGGACGAGAAGAGCTGCTGGCCCGTCCTCATCCACCCGGCCACGGGGGCCGTCGCAGTCGACGGCATGTGTGTGACCCCTGCCGACCAGGTCGCCCGGCTTACCCGACAGGCCTACCACCACCAGGCGAGCCGCGACGAAGTGGCGACACGGTGGGGGAAGCGCTGATGCACAAGGGCAACGTCCACTGTTCCGAAAGACAACGCCGGCGGGCAGGGCTTCCCCTCGTCGCCCTGGCGGCCGCCATCCTGATCCCCGCCCTTCCGCTGCTGGTCTTCGAGAGTGTCGGCATCTCGACCGTCGACGCCCCCAGCCACATCCGCTGGCTGCACGGTTTCCAGCGCGGGTTGGCGCACGGGTCGTGGATGCCCGGCTGGTCGGACGAGACCTTCGCCGGTTTCGGCGCCTACCCGCTGATGATCTACGGCCGGGCGTCGTATTACCTGCTGGCCCCGTTCGTCTGGCTGACGGGCAACGCCTGGTCCGCCCTGCGCTTGGGCGTGCCGGTGACGTTCGTGCTGTCGGCCTGGCTGGCCTACCGGGCGGGGCGGCTGTTCTTCGATCGGCCAGGGGCGGTGCTCGTGGCGGTGTGCTACGTTCTCGGCCCGTACGTCATCTTCGTGCCCTACTCGCAGTTCGGCATCACCGAGCACGGAGCCCAGGTCTTCATCCCCTGGGCGGTTGCCCGGCTGGTGCTGCTGCTGCGCCGGCCGAGCCACCTGCGCTTCGCCCTGTTTGCCCTGGCGTACGGGCTGGTGGTGTTCTCGCACCTGATCGCGGCCTTCGCCCTGGGCGGCACGCTGCTGGCGATCGCGTTCGCTGGTTGGGGCTCGGTCTCGCGGCTGCGATCGATCGGGCTCACGCTGGGCGGCGTCGTTGCGGCGCTGGCCTTGACGGCGTTCTATTGGCCGTTCGCCATGCTCGGCGGCGGCAGCAGCGCGGTGGTGAAACAGCGCTACGCCGAGGTTTATGCCCAGGCGCACTTCGCCTTCGGGCCGGACAACTGGCTGATCCCCGATACGGCCACTCCGTTGTGCTACCTGGCGGCCGCCGTGCTTTGTGTGGCTGTCCTGATGTTGCGGCGGACCAGCGGCGGCGCGCTCGACGAGCACCGGCGGTTGTGGTGGGCGCTGGCGGTGCTGATCGTGGTGACGGTCGCGTTTGAATCGCCGCTGGCCAGGCCGCTCTGGGATCGGTCGAGCTTCTTGCAGCAGATCCAGCGGCCGTACCGGTTTCATTCGGCGCTGCAACTGCCCGCGGTCCTGCTGCTTGTCGCGGTTTGGACCGGGTTGGGCAACGGGGCAGCGACCCGCCGGTGGCGCGTGGGGTGGCGCTGGCTGGCCGGCGGCGTGCTGGCCGCCAACCTTGCCCTCGGGGCGGCCATCCCGTGGTACCTGTATCTCTCCGCGGAGCGAACCGTCGCCGCGCTGCCGGAGTTCGACCCGAGGGGCAACGACTGGCGCTACGTCGCCCCGCCGACCGCCAACGTCGAGGGGGTAATGGCCGACGAGGCAGACACGAACTGGCGCCTCCGCGGCCAGGGCGTGACCGATGTTCACATCCTGGAGTGGCGTCCGGAACGGCGTCTGGTCCGGTTCACGGCCAGCGGCGGCCCGGTCGACGTGCGTACGTTCTGGTCCTCGGGCTGGGCCGTCTCTCTGGATGGTCAATCAGCCGCGGCCCGGGCAGCCGACCCGTACGGGCAGATCCGCTTCCAGGCCCCGCCGGGGACGCACCTGGTCAGCTTGACCTACGCCTGGCCCGCCCGCTGCCGCTTCGGCGCGGGCGCCAGCATCGTGGCCGCCCTGGCGTGTTTCGTGTGGCCCCTGTGCCGCACCCGCCGCACGGCCCCATGCCCCGGCGGCATCCGTTGCGCCCCGGCCACCCCCTGATCACCCGCCGACACGAAAAGACGGAATCCGCCGCCTGCTGCTCAGGCTGACTCCTGTCTGCCGGCAGGGCTTGATCCATTCGCCTGGGGGGTTCTCAGCGGGCCTTCTCGGCCGCCGGTGGGCGAAGGCTGTGCGGCCCGCCGGGATGGCGAGCGCACAGCAAACCGGCAGGGGCGGCGCCCTCCTGCCGGTTGAGCGTTTGGCGATGCCCGGCGGGCCCGCTAGTGCTTGGAGAAGTACTCCCTGGAGCCGACCGGGTCGGCCTTCATGGTGTCGCTGCCGGGATTCCAGTTGGCGGGGCAGACCTCGCCGTGCTTCTCGACGTACTGGAAGGCCTGGATGACGCGGAGGGCTTCATCGACGTTGCGGCCGACGGGCAGGTCGTTGACGGTGGCGTGTCGGACCACACCCTTGGGGTCGATGATGAAGAGCCCGCGGAGAGCCACGCCGGCCTGCTCCAGCAGGACGTCGTACTTGCGGGCGATGTCCTTGTTCAGGTCCGCGATCAGCGGGAAGGTCACCTCGCCCAGGCCGCCCTCCTTGCGGGGCGTGTTGACCCAGGCCAGGTGGGTGTACTGGCTGTCCACCGAGATGGCCGCCACCTTGGCCCCGATCTCGGCGAAGCGGTCGTAGGCGTCGCTGAAGGCGATGATCTCGGTCGGGCAGACGAACGTGAAATCGAGCGGGTAAAAGAACAGCACGAGCCACTTGCCCTCGTGCAGTTCGGCCCACTTCATCTCCTTGATTTCCTTGCCGACCACGGCGGTGGCGTCGAAGGTCGGCGCGTGGCAGGTTACCAGCGGCATGTTCAACCTCTCTGTTGTCGTTGTGGTTGACCCGCGGCGGGACGCCGGGCACGGGTTGACGGTCGCCCGTACTTTGGCCGACGCCCGGCCGTGTGGACGCGGTATCTTAGATGCCAACCGCCGAATTTCAACGCGGGCCCGGACCTCTGGCGGCACCCTCCCGCAGCGACGATCCGCCCGCCCGCCAGCCGGCAGGCCCTGCGCCCCCTCACGACGGTAGCCGTGCAGGCGAGAACACGTAACGCACTGTAATATCAGTAGCTTACAGCTATTGGTCGGTGTATGGCAGGTCTTGCCCGGAGCCGTGCATTCCCTTCCTTTGCAGTCAAGCGCAGAGGGGGTGCGAGCCGAAACTGACTGAGAGTTCGATCATGAGGATCGAACGGCCAGCGGGAGGCTCAGGATGAGCGAGCGCGCCGAATCTGCCGGATTCCGCGAACGGATCGCGGGCAAATGGCAGATTCCCCTCCTGGTGCTCGCGGTCGGCCTGCTGACCGCTTCCTTGCTTCGGATCGAGCGTCCCGACGCCGCCCTCCCGGTGGACTGGGTCTGTGACCGGATCGCCGCGGAGATCGAGGGCCGGATGTACACTCTGGCCGCCGCGGACGCCCGCAAGCTCATCACCAACTTGGCGGACCGCGAGGATCCCGAGGCCGCCGCCACCCGCGGGCGAGCCAACCTGCTGCTGGCCCGGGCCATCGGCCTGCGGGCCCGGGAGGCCGCCGAAACCGGTGGGGTGGGCGTCACAGCCGCCCAAGACGTCCTCGACGGCTACCGCAAAGCCGAGGACGCCGGGCTGGTCCTCGACTGGCAGGATCATCAGAGTATCGCCCTGGCCTACGAGTGGCTGGACCGGCACGACGCGGCCGTCGGTGCCTACCGGTCAGCCATCCGGGCCGCTCCGCCGAACGACGCCCTCGACCTGCGCAAGCGGGTCATCGAACTCTCGGAGTTCCCCCTGCGCGTCGAGACCCCTCAGGTTCACGCGGCCCTGGACTCGCTCCTCCGTGATCTGTGTCTCGAGGAGGGCAGGCTCGACCTGCTGGAGTGGGCCGTGCAGCGCAAGGTGGATCTGCTCTGCGCCGAGGAGCGCTTCGGCGAGGCCCTGACGCTGCTGGCGGATCTGAGGCCCGTTGTCCAGCCGACCCCCCGCCGGGAGAGCTTCGAGTATGTCGTGGCCTGGGTGTTGTACCGGCTCGGGCGTTTCGACGAGGCCGAGGCGGCGCTGCGCAGCCTCCGGAACCGGCTGGCGATCCGGGACGAGGTGCACGCCAGGTCGGGCTGGCTGCTGGGCCGGGTGGTGCTGAGCGACGGGGGTCCGCAACGGCCTGCCGAGGCCCTTTCCTTCTTCCGCGATGTGATCAGCGCCCACGCGACGGGGTTGTACGTGGCGGCCTCGCGGCTGGGGCTGGCGGAGGCCCTGGCCAGCCTGGAACGCTACGACGAAGCGCTCGAGCAGTACGGCACCGTCGTGGACCTTCTGCCGGCCTATGACGCCTCGCCGGTTCTGAACCGGGAGGTGGTGCGGGCCTCGATGACCGTGGTGGCCGCCCAGCTCCGGCAGCGAGGGCGATACGAGCAGGCTCTGGCGTTCCTTGCTCCGGCGGTGGGGCTGGTGGACCGGGACAACACCGAGTTGCTCAGCACGTATCTTCAGCGGCTGGGCGACTGGCGGGCCGCGCTGGCCCGACGGTTGCAGGCTGGGGCGAAGGAGCTGCCGGCCGGCGAGGCCGAGGCCCGGGACGAACTGTTCGGCCGGGCCCGGGAGCTGCTGGTCTCCGCGGCCCAGACCTACCTGGAACTGGCCCGGGTCAACACGCTCAACGAGCCGCGTTCCGCGGCAGCCGCCTGGCGGGCGGCCGATCTGTTCGACGAGGCCGGTGATCGCCAGCGGGCGGTCCTGGTGCTGCGGGAGTTTGTCCGCGAGCGTCCCGGGCACAGCCTGGTGCCGCGGGCCCTGTTGCGGCTGGGTCAGTCGCTCCAGGCCATGGGCCGGTTCGAGGAGGCCATCGAGGCCTACCAGGAGAACTACCGCCGGTTCCCCCGCACGCCGGACGCCGGCAGCGCCCTGGTGCCGCTGGCCCGCTGCTTCCTCGCCCTGGGTCCCGAGCGGCAGGAGCAGGCCGAGAAGACGCTGCGCATTATCCTGGACGAGTCGCCGGTGTTCACCCCCCAGGCCCCGGAGTTCGCCGACGCCCTGTTCATGCTCGCCGATCTGTACTCCCGGCAGGGGCGGTTCGAGGAGGCCATCCCCCGGTTTCGCGAGGCCCTCGAGCGGTATCCCGGCGATGCCCGCGTGGCCCGGGCGGAGTTCCTGCTGGCCGACGCGTACCGGCAGAGCGCCCTGGCTCTGCGGGAGGACCTCAAGAAAGCGGAGTTCGTGGGCGAGCGGCGGCGGCTGGAGGCGGAACACCGCACCCGGTTGCAGGAGGCGGCGGAGCTCTTCGGGCAACTGGTGCGGCGGTTCGAGGACCGCGACGAGGCGAGCCTGGGCGAGCTGGAGCGGCTGTTCCTCCGCTACGGGCGGCTCTACGAGGCGGACTGCTGGTTCGAGATGGGCCGCCACGGGGAGGCCCTCAAGCGGTACGAGCGGGCCGCCTGGGTCTACCGGGACACCCCCTCGGCCCTGGCTGCGTACATGCAGATCATCAACTGCCATGTCTATCGGGGTGAGGCCGAGCAGGCCAGGGCGGCACTGCGCCGGGCCCGCCGCCTGCTGCGGACCGTTCCCGACGAGCAGTTCCGCGACGTCGCCCTGAACGGTTCACGGGCGGAGTGGGAGCAGTACTTCAACTGGATCGATCAGACCAACCTGTTCTGAACAGGTGGCTGGGCAACGAGGTGGATGTCTTGATGTCCTCAAGGTGTGAGCAGTCGCCGAACGGAAACGAGAGCCGCCGGGTCCTGGAGCTGCTGCGCCGCCAGCGGGATCTCTACCGCGGCTTGCAGCAGATGGCCGGCCGGCAGCGCAGTCTCATCGTGGGCGAGGATCAGGGCTCGTTGCTGGCCCTGCTGGGGCGCCGGCGGTTGCTGACCGACTCGCTGCTCGAGATCGGCCGCGAGCTGGCCCCGTTGCGGAGCAGGTGGACCGCCTGGCGCGAGTCGCTCGCGGCGGGCGAGCGGGCGGAGGCCGAAGGCCTGATCGCGGAGGTGCAGTCGCTGCTGGGCGAGATCATGAACCAGGACGAGGAGGACGCCCGGCTGTTGTCGAGCCGCAAGAGCCAGGTTGCCGAGGAGGTGCGGTCGCTGCGGACGGACCGGCGGGCGGTGGCCGCCTACGCCGCGACGACGCACCAGCCGCGCAGCCGGCTCGACCGGATGAGCGAGGATTCATGAGCACGGCACCGGTGGAACTGACCCAGCGGGAGCGGGAGCTGGCGGGCATCATCTCGTCCTACAACGAGGTGACCGAGCGCCTGAAGAGCGCCCACGAACGGCTGAGCCACGAGGTCTTCCTGCTCCGGGAGGAGCTGGCGGAGAAGAACCGCGAGCTGGCCCGCAAGAAGCGTCTGGCGGCGCTGGGCGAGATGGCGGCCGGTGTGGCCCACGAGATCCGCAACCCCCTGGGCGGCATCCAGCTCTACGCCTCGCTGCTGGCCCGCGACCTGGAGGACCGGCCCCAGGCCCGGGAGCTGGCCACCAGGATTTCCGCCGGGGTGTCCACCCTGGACGGCATCGTCGGCGACATCCTGGCCTTCGCCGGGAACGCGGAGGTGAAGCTGGAGCCGGTGGAGCTGGCGGCCGTGGTCGCCGAGGCCCTGGAGCTGGCCGCCCCGCAGCAGCGGGCCCGCGACGCCACCGTGCACGCCGACCCGGAGGCCTGCGATGTCCTGGTCCTGGGCAGCAGCTCGCAGTTGGAGCGGGCCGTGCTCAACCTGCTGTTCAACGCCCTGGATGCCGCCGGCGAGGGGGGCAACGTCTGGGTCACCTGCACGCCGCAGAACGACCGGGGGGTGGTCGAACTGGCCGTCGCCGACGACGGGCCGGGTGTGTCGCCCGAGCTGGTCGATCGGATCTTCGACCCCTTCTTCACCAGCAAGGACTCCGGGACCGGTCTGGGCCTGGCCATCGTCCACCGGGTGATCGAGTCGCACGGGGGCACCGTTCGGGTGACCGCCCGGCGGGGCGGGGGAGCGGTGTTCACCCTCGGCCTGCGCCCGGCGGCGAGTGGATCGACAGCAACCCTGGCGCAGGGAGATGAATAGATGGGCAGAATCTGTGTGGTGGACGACAAGGAACTGATCCGCGAATCCCTGGCCGAGACGCTGAGCCGGGAGGACCACCAGGTCACCACCTTCGGGGATCCGCTCCAGGCCCTGGAGGCCGTTCGCACCGGGGCCTTCGAGCTGGTCTTGAGCGATCTGAAGATGCCCAGGATGGACGGCATCACCCTGATCCGCGAGATGCGCCGCAGCCAGTGCGAGACCCCGGTGATCATGATGACCGCCTACGCCACGGTGGCCACGGCGGTGGAAGCCATGAAGCTGGGGGCCTTCGACTACGTCCAGAAGCCCTTCGAGGCCGATGCCATCACCCTCCAGGTGGACCGGGCCCTTCAGCACGCCCGGCTCCGCCGGGAGAACGAGGCCCTGCGCACCAGCCTCAACGACCTGCGGGAGCAACGGCCCATCATCGGCGACAGCGAGGGGATGGCCCAGCTCCGCCAGCGCATCGCCCGGGTGGCGGAGAGCGACGCCACGGTGCTCATCTCCGGGGAGTCGGGCACGGGCAAGGAGCTGGTGGCCCGGGCGGTGCACGCCGGGTCCCGCCGGGCGGACCGGCCCATGTTGTGCCTGAACTGCGCCGCCCTGTCGGGCAACCTGCTGGAGAGCGAGCTGTTCGGGCACGAGCGGGGCGCCTTCACCGGGGCCGACCGCCTGCGGAAGGGCCGCTTCGAACTGGCCGACGGCGGAACGCTGCTGCTGGACGAGATCTCCGAGATGGCTCTGCCGTTGCAGGCCAAGCTGCTGCGCGTGCTCCAGGAAGGCGAGTTCGAGCGGGTGGGCAGCAGCGTCACCCGGCGGGCGGACGTGCGGGTGATCGCCACCACCAACCGCAGCCTGGGCGACTGGGTGGCCCGCAAGCGGTTCCGGGCGGACCTGTACTACCGGCTGAACGTGCTGCCCGTCGTGGTGCCGCCGTTGCGGGAGCGGGTCGAGGACGTCGCCCAGTTGGCGCGGCACTTCTGGGATGGCATTGCCCGGCGCGAGGGGCGTTCGGCGATTCGGGCGGAGCCGGCGGCGCTGTTGCTGCTGCAGCAGTACTGCTGGCCCGGGAACGTGCGTGAGCTTCAGAACCTCTGCGAGCGGGCGGCGGCCATGGTGCCGGACGGCGTGGTGACGGCCGGATTGCTGGACGGCTGGCTGACCGGCGGGGCCCAGCCGGCCGAGGAGTTCAGCAACCTGCGGCACGGGCGAATCCTGGAGGACGCCGAGCGGCAGCTCATCGAACGCACGCTGGCTCGCTACGGCGGGCATCGGGCCAAGACGGCCAAGGCCCTGGGCATCGGGGTGCGGACCCTGGGCATGAAACTCAAGCAGTGGCGGGAGGAGGCGGCCGCCCTGGAGCGGGCCGGGGCCCTGGCGGCCGGTTAGGCGGCCGGGCCGCGGACGGCATTTTCCGCCGAAGCGCAGTTTCTGCGCCGGGGCGGCCGGGGCCGGCGGCGGATCACAGCATCGCGAGGGTCGTTGGCATGGTGTGGAACAAGGCGTGCCCCCGGCGAGGCCGGAACGTGGGTCCGGAAGTCGGCAGCCCGGCAGAACCCGTGCTGCCCGGAGAGGTCTGATGTTCATCTCCAGTCTTACCAACCGAGGCGCCACGCCGGCCCTGGAGCAGATGTGGTCCTACACCCATGTCCGGCAAGGCATGATCGCCGAGAACGTCGCCAACTGGGGCAACCCCGACTACCAGACCCGGCAGCTCGATGCCCGGGCTTTCCAGCAGGCTCTGGGCGAGGCCCTGGACGAGCGGGGCAACGATCCCACCCGGCCGCTGAAGATCCGCCGCACCGCCGAGTTCCGGACCGACCAGCGGGGCCGCCTGGAGGTGACCCCCACCGAGCAGCCCACCGAGAACCTGCTGTTCCACGACGGGACCAACATGTCCATCGAGCGGCAGATGGCCGACCTGGCCGAGAACGGCATGATGCACGAGACGGTGACCACCCTGCTGCGGGGACGCTACGCCTCGCTGCAGAAGGCCATCCGGGGCACGGTCTAGGGAGGAAGTCCTGAATGTACGGCGCTCTGGAAATCAGCACCTCGGCCCTGGTCGCCCAGCGGACCCGCATGGACGTGATCGCGGGCAACGTGGCCAACATGCACGCCACCCGGGGACCCGGGGGCGAGCCCACGCCCTTTCGGCGGCGGGTGGCGTTGCTGGCGGAGGGCAATCCCGCGGCGGGGCCCGGTGCCCCGGGCGTGCACGTGCAGTCGATCGTGCGGGATCCCTCGCCGTATCGCAAGGTGTACGAGCCGGGTCATCCGGACGCCATCCGGAGCGGCCCGGAAGCAGGCTACGTGCTCTACCCGAACGTCGATTACACGACGGAGATGATCAACGCCCTGACGGCCGCCCGGGCCTACGAGGCCAACATCGCGGTGATGGATGTCAGCAAGGCGATGCTGGCCGGCTCGTTGCAGGTGCTGGCCTAGGGACGGGAGAACTAGCGGATGCCCACTCCGATTCTACCCGGGGGCGGCGCCGGGCCGGTCCAGCCGGTTCGGCCGACGCAGGCCACCCAGCCGGCCGAGCGGGTGGCCGGCAAGGACTTCAAGACGCTCCTCATGGAGAACCTCGAAGAGGTCAACCGCCTGCAGACCGAGGCGGATCAGGGAGTGCAACGGCTGTTGCGGGGTGAGACGGACAACGTGGCCGAGGTCTTCGCCGCGGTCAACAAGGCGGGCCTGGCCTTCGACCTGCTCATGGAGGTTCGCAACAAGCTCCAGGACGCCTACCGCGACATCCAGCAGATGCGGATCTAGGGTCGTGACGCACCAACACTGCATCCCATCCCGCCGCGAACTTCCGTTCGCGGGGGCGCTCCTAGGCCCGAGCGACCCTCCCGGAGCGTGCCCAGGGAGCAGTGGCCTTCCGGGCACGCCGGAGGAGAGCCTGGCCACGCGCAGCCGGCGAGTCGCGGGCCGCGGGAACCGCAGGGCCGGCGGAGGCCGGGTAATGCAGACATCGGAATGTGAAGGGGTGGAATTCGCCGGTCGGCGTCGCCCGGAACCGAGAGCATGTCCGGTGGCCGGGGTAAGAGCGGCTAGCGGGCGGCGCCGGCCGGACAACAGCTAGGAAGGTCAGCGGCCATGGAGACACTCAGGCGCATCCTTGAGCGAATCCAGCAGCAACTGTCGGTGATGACCCGCTCCCAGCAGTTGGCCATCGGCCTCTGCGCCGTCATCATCATGGGGTCGCTGATGTGGCTGGCCCAGTGGTCGACCAAGCCCCAGCTCGAGCCCCTCCTGGATCAGCCCATGAGCCTGGAGGAGCTGAACACCGCGGTGGCCTCGCTGGACGCGCTGGGCGCGGCGTTCGAGGAGCGCGGCGACCGCATCTACGTTGCCCCGGAGGAGCGGCACCGCCTGGTGCGGCAGCTCCACGCCCAGAGTGCCCTGCCGCAGGACACCAGCCTGGGCTTCGAGAACCTGCTCAAGGACCAGTCGCCCTTCCAGCCGGAGAGCGTGATCAAGAGGAACTACATCATCGCCCTGCAGAACGAACTGGCTGCGGTGATTGCCGCGGACCCGAACATCGCGGCGGCGACGGTGTTCATCAACGACTCGGCCCAGCGGAAGCTGGGGGCCCTGCGGAGCATTGACCCGACGGCCGCGGTGAACGTGACCACCGGCCGGGGCAAGGGCCTCGACCAGGCGGCGGTCCAGGCCATGGCCGACCTGGTCAGCGGGGCGGTGGCCGGCCTGGAACCCCACAGCGTCAAGGTGAACGTCAACGGCCGCCCCCGCCAGGTGCCCCGCCCGGAGGACACCATCGGCTTCGGGCTCCTGGAAGAGAAGAAGAAGAACGAGAAGCACCTGGAAGGCAAGATCTACGCCCAGCTCAGCTACATCCCCGGGGTCAAGGTGGCCGTCACCACCGAGCTGGAGACCACCCGCAAGCGGGTCGAGAAGCGCGGCTACGTCGACCCCGTCCCCAGGATGGAGCGGGAACTCACCGAGGAGTCGTCCTCGGGCACACCGGCCAGCGAGGCGGGCGTGAGCCCCAACACCGGAACCGCCCTGACCAACGCAGCCAGCGGGCAGACCACCGCCAGCGGCGAGACCCAGACCGAGTACTTCCCCCGGGACATCGAGGAGATCACCTCCGAGGAACACATCCCCTTCACCATCCGCAACGTCACCGCCTCGGTGAACATCCCGCGGAGCTACTTCGTCAGCGTGTTCAAGGCCGACAACGGCGCGGAGGCCGCTCCCACCGACGCCGATCTCAAGCCCCTGATCGACATCGAGGAGGACCGCGTCCGGCGGGCGGTCAAGAGCGTGCTGGGCACCAACGACGACTCGGCCGTCCAGGTGGACTGGTTCCCCGACCTGTCCCCCGAGTCGCCCGGCCAGTTCGCCGACTCGCAGTTCTACGCCGGCGTGGGGGCGACCGAGGACCAGGGCACCATGGCCACCCTGAGCGGCTACGTGCCGCAGATCGGCATGGTCGGCCTGGCCCTGCTCTCGCTGATCATGATGGTCATGCTGGTCCGCAAGTCCAGCCGCTCGGTGGGACCGCTGCCCCCGCTGGAGCCCGAGCCCGACGAGCCGGAGGAGGAGTACACCCGCCCGCTGGAGAGCGCCGAACTGACCGAGGGCTTCCTGGTCGGTCAGGAGGTGGACGAGGAGGCCCTGCGGGTGCGGCAGCTCGGCGAGCAGGTCTCCAAGATGGTTGACGAGGATCCGGAATCCGCTGCGGAGCTCATCCGGCGGTGGGTGGAGCAGGAGTAGCCTGGACCGTGCCGACGACCAAGAAGCGAGCCAAGAACGAGTCTGCCGACGAGCCATCCGACGTCCTCGGCGGGGCGAAGAAGACGGCCATCCTGCTGCTGGCCCTCAACAAGGACTCGGCCGCCCGGGTGCTCAAGCTGGTGCCGGAGTCCGTGGTCGAGGAGGTCACCCGGGAGATCGCCTCCATCGACCTGGTGGACGAGCAGGTCCGGGGCCGGATCGTCGAGGAGTTCTACTACCTGGCGATGGCCCGCCAGTACGCCGACAGCGGCGGTCTGGGCTACGCCCGGACCCTGCTCGAGAAGGCCCTGCCGGCGGACGCCGCCAGCCGCATCATCGAGCAGATCGCCAGCCAGGTGTATCAGCAGCCCTTCTCCTTCCTGGCCAAGACCGACGGCGACAACCTGCTGACCTTCATCCAGGAGGAGCATCCGCAGACCATCGGGCTGATCCTGTCCTACCTGCCGGCCACCAAGGCCGCGGAGATCCTCAGCGGGCTGGCCCACAACAAGCAGCTCGAGGTGGTCACCCGCATCGCCAACATGGAGCACACCAACCCGGAGGTGATCAAGGAGGTCGAGCGGGGCCTGGAGATGCGGCTGTCGGGCGTGGTCTCCCAGACCTTCGAGAAGGTGGGGGGGGTGGACGCGGTCGCGGAGATGCTCAACCTCTCGGACCGGGCGACGGAGAAGGGCATCCTGGAGGCTCTGGAGAGCGAGGACCCCGACCTGGTCGAGCAGATCCGCCGGCTGATGTTCGTGTTCGAGGACATCATGCTGGTGAACGACAAGGGCATCCAGTCGGTGCTCAAGGAGGTGGAGAACGAGGAGCTGGCCCTGGCCCTCAAGACGGCCAGCCCGGAGCTGCGGGACAAGATCTTCAAGAACATGTCGGAGCGGGCGGCCCAGCTCATCAAGGAGGACATGGAGTACATGGGCCCGGTGCGGGTCAGCGACGTGGAGGCCGCCCAGCAGAAGATCGTGGATGTCGTCCGCCGGCTGGAGGACGCCGGGGAGATCATCATCTCCGGCCGCGGTGGCGAGAAGGAACTCATTGTCTAGCCCGATGCCCGACAACCACTCCATCCCGCCGAGCCGCGAACGGAACGCGTCGCCCGGAACTCGGGAGTTCGCCCGCACGTATTCGAGCCGCGAACTTCAGGTCGCCCGGACGCACAACCGCAACGAACCCCAGTCCGAACGCCGGCCCGCCCGGCGTCGGGCGGCGGAGGGTTGAGAACGGATGTCCACCATCATCAAGAAGGGTGAGCAGGGGGCCCTGCTCCAACGGCTGGTCACCTTCGATCTGGCCGACCACATGACCGAGGCCCGCAAGATCGTCTCGGAGGCCCAGGCCCGGGCCCGGCAGATCGTCGGCGAGGCCAGGGTGGAGAGCCGCCGTCTGCGGGAGCAGGCTCAGGCCCAGGGCCGGCAGGCCGGCTACGACGCCGGCTACGCCGAGGGCCTCGCCGCCGGGCAGGAGCAGGGCCGGGCGGAGGCCGGACAACGCTTCGAACGCGAGCATGCCGCCCTGGCGGCCGCCATGGAGGCGGTCATCGGGGCGGTGGAGCGCCGGAAGGAGGACCTGCTGATCGAGGCGGGTCGCGACGTGCTCGAATTCGCCGTGACGCTGGCTCGCAAGGTCACCCACGGCGTCGCCCGGCTGGATCGCCAGGCGGCGGTGGGCAACGTCGAGCAGGCCCTGCGACTGGCCGGCGACCGGACCGACCTGACCGTGCGGGTGAGCCCCCAGGACGCGGATACCCTTCGTCGTTTCGCGGAGGACCTCGCCGGGCGGATCGGAAAGGCGGAGCACGTCACCGTGGTGGCGGACGAGTCCATCTCCCCGGGCGGGGCCGTGGTGACCGCCGGCGGTCCCGGGGGGAGCGAGGTGGACGCCACGATCGAGACACAGCTCGAGCAGCTCACCTGGCTGCTGCTGGGTGACTCGGCCGCGGGCGGAACAGTCGGGCGGCGAGCAGCGCAGGGCGAGGGCGGCGGCGGACCGGAGACCGCCTCCGGGGCGACGCAGCCCGAGGCAGGGCATGACACGGAACCGTAGAGCGACCGCGAAGCACCGGGGGCTGACTGCCGGCGATGTCCTTTTTCGAGCGACAGAAACAGCTTGTCGAGCGTTCGATGCCCGTG
>Ga0180432_10001589_pt1 | contig 35807 bp, 26 predicted proteins | sample SS_ome_10_FD_132414 | JGI IMG/M metagenome (GOLD analysis project Ga0180432, IMG submission 132414) | Hypersaline lake sediment archaeal communities from the Salton Sea, California, USA - SS_1_MS_2 metaG | ecosystem: Environmental > Aquatic > Non-marine Saline and Alkaline > Hypersaline >... | reverse complement strand
GCCACCTGCCTCATGACGCGAAGCGGTGGCAACGAACCGATGGGGAACACGGGCCGCTAGTAGAACAGCCCCCCGGAGCGCCGGAGCCCCCAGCCAAAGGGACCGACCCACGCGTTGTACGCCCACCCGCCGGGCGTCCCCGGCGGCAGCGGCACGCTGCCGTCGTCTGGCCAGTGGGTGTTGCGGGTGTGGACGTGGAGATCGTCGTACACGGTGTTTTCGCGAAACGAGTTGTAGTGCCGGGGCTGGCCGTAGTCCTCGGGACGGCTGATCCACGGATCGCCGTCGTGCACCAGGGGTACCTTGTGGATCCGCTGCGTGGTGATCCGGAACGTCCACATGTAAAGCCCCTCCACCTTATGGATCTGCTGCGGCTCCGGAGTCCACCGGCCGTGCTCCCACCAGTAGCTGTAGCTCTGACGGAAATTCGGGTTGTTCCAGAAGTAATCGTCCTTCGGACAGAGAAAAGAGTTGAAATTATCAACGTACCCGGCGTCGTCCTGATAGAGGAACCGCGTCAGGTTGCCCTGGCCGGTATTCCGCCCGACCGTCGCGGGCGGCATGTACTTGTTGTCGTCCTCGTCACAGTACTGGGCGAGGCCCTTGCCTATCTGATCGAGGTTATTCATGCAATACACGAGCTTGACCCGCTCCCGCGCCCCTTGCAGCGCAGGCAGCAGCAAGGCGGCGAGGATGGCGATGATGGCGATCACCACGAGCAACTCGATAAGCGTAAAGCCGAACGCGCGCTCTGACATGATCACATCCCTCTGCTACAATGCTTACCCTCCCGTGTAAGGTACTACGTTTGACTACGGCGTACAATGGCAGAATGGCCATCATTGCCAGACTTGTCCTGAAGAAAGGTCTGGTTTTCTTGCATATTTGGCCACAGGGCACTATAAAGGGAGTTTCAGACTTACATTTCCAGCCCTCAAGGAGCTCGCGATGCCACGCAAAGCCCGCCTGACCGCCGTCAGCACGATGCATATCCCGTTCCCCGAGTATCCGAACGTCGTCGCCATCATCGAGGGAAAGGCCAAGGGGCCCAGAGAGAGCGACTGGCACGGCCATACCTGGGCGGAAATCAACATCATGCTCGAAGGGCACGGAATCTGGTACACCGAAGACGGACCCTTCGAAGTCGGCGTTGGCGACGGTATGCTGATCATGCCGCAAGCGCGGCACCGCGCCAAGTGGCCCGCAGGCGTGCACTTCGGAACAGGCTCCGTCGGCTTCCTGCTCGGCCGAGAGAGCCGATCGCTTTTCGGTTTCCAGGACTTCGACAAGGGGCCTGGCCCCCCGCGGGCCGAGGTTGCAGCGTGGCTTTCGGACGCGCTGTCACTCAAGCCCTATCACCGGCTCACGTGGAAAGGATTCCCCGATTGGTGGCAGCGGCTCTACGACGAGGGCAACGCGACCGGGGGCCCCTACCGCGCGCTCCGGGTCGAGTCAGCCATCCTCGAGGTGCTAGCCCGCTTTGCCGATCCCTCTTTCGGCAAGCCCGAGTGGGAGCAGCCCGAGCGGCGGGGCATCGAACGCGCGCTGCGCCTGCTCAGCGAGACCATCTCCGAGGGCAACGTGACGGTCGCGGCGCTCGCGCGCGCGGCCGGGATGTCACGCTCGAAGTTCAACACGCTCTTCCGCCGCACCCTCGGCATGCCGCCGCACGCCTACGCAACCGCCCTGCGGGTGTGGATGGCGCAGTCGGCCCTTGCCGGCAGCCGCGCCCCGGCCGCCGAAGTTGCCGAGCGCCTGGGCTTCGCCTCACCCCAGCACTTCTCCCGCGCTTTCAAGGCCGTCACCGGCCTGACTCCCCACCAGTACCGCCGCCGCTGGGCCGTCGGCTGGGTCAAGGAGCACTAGGCCCGGCGCGCCGGCGACGCGCGGCGCAGCGCGTTACTCCGTCGCGTCGTCCGGGGGCCGCGCCAGCGGACTGCCGCGCACAAGATCCAGCGCGTCGCCCTTGCCGCAGTATGGGCACACGTTGTCCTCGAGCCGTGGCTTCTTTTTCGGCACGTACGCGTTGCACCGGTTGCACACCACGACCTGGTAGGCGCTCTTGTGGCCGCATTTCTCGCACTCGTACGGCGGCTTGCGGTTCACCTTGATCTTCGCGCGGAAGATGTGGCCACACTCCTTCCGCTCGCAGATCAAGAACGTGTACACCGTCTTGAGCTTGGGCGGGCTGGTCTTTTTCTTGGCGACGCACACGGCAACGATCGCCACCACGATCAGCACCCCTGCCAGGACGGCCATCACCTTTCGTTTCGAGGTCTCTTCCATGTTGGATCTTTCTACGACATGTCCCGATTGACCGGCACAGAGAGCGTCGCCCGCTCAAGCCCGGACGACAGCAGCGCATACGCGTCGTCCCAATGCGCCTCGTCGCTGAACTTCATCGCGCCCACCCACTCGGCGACGACCTGCCCGTCGTAATGGTGAGGCCCGAACATGTTGTGCAGCGTCGTCACAAGCTCGACCCGCAGCGTGTTCGGCCCTCGCCGCGCCGCCGCGCCGATCGCCGCCGCCCAGGGGCGGTGCCAGAGCATGGCGCACTCCGCCCCATTGACGCTGACCCGGCACACGGTCGCGCCATCGAAGCCGACGGCCAGTTGCAGGCCCGCCGGCACGCTGTCCAGCTCGAACTCCGTCTCATATGCCATCGTGCCGACGTAGAACGGGTAGCCCTGCTTCGTCCAGTCGCCAAGCTCAATCACCCCGGCCTCCGGCGCGACGGCATAACCGCCCCCGCGGTCAAACACGCCGAACGCCCCAAGCAGAAAGATCGTCTCGAGCTCCTGCTCGCCCGTGTAGTCGCACGCGAGCACGACCTCGTTCCACCCGGCCTCGAGCGGCCCGCCGAGCGCCACCCGACGCATGCACGGGTCAATGGTCCATTCGCGCTCGGCATCCGCCACGCCCTTGAGCGCCCGCCCGTTGAAACGAAGCCCGTATCGCTCCGGCGTCTCCACAAGCAGCTCGCACCCCTCGATCGCCGCCTCGCTCTGGAAGTCGAAACGCAGCTCGACCGGCAGCGGCGTCTCGACGTGATCGCGTCCCTGCTCTTCGAGCTTCCAGAACGACACGCCGTGGTTGTCCCGCAGCGTCGGCAGGCCGAGCCGTGCGCGCAGCGCCTCCTGCGCTTTCCACACCGGCATCCGCTCGCTCCATGCCTCCTCGCCGGTGCGGAAGCGGCAAGAATCAAGCACCAGCACGTTCGGGCCGAGCCGCGCATGGCGCCACGGGCCGTCGAGCGTTCTCAACACCTCCGTCTCATCGGTCGCAAGCCGCTGCCCGCTGCCCGACGGCCGCAGTGCCGTATCCACCGCGACCAGCACGGAGCCCGCGGGCCCGAGCGTCACGCGCGCCGTGCTCGTCATGTCGCCGCCCACGTCGCGGCCCTCGGCGACGGCCACTTCCTCGACCGCCCCGGTCTCGAGGTCCCACCGCTCGAACCGCGCCGGCTCCACCGACTCGATCGTCCCGGAGTGGGCCGCCTCGAAATCCGTATTGCAGACGAAGACAATGTACCTTGCCCCCTCGCGCCGCACGTGCGAGTAGAGCTTTCCGCTCGCCGAAATCACGCACGGCTCAGGCCGCCCGCCCGCGAAGAACACCGCGTCGAACGCGGCCTTGTCGAGTCCAATTCGCTCACATCGCCGCTCAATGAACTCGCGCACTGCCGCACTCGGCTCACCGTCGAGCAACGTCGGTGTCGGCTCGATGGCCACGATCCGGCCGCCCGCGTCCGCGAACGCCTGGAGCAACTCGAGCGTCGAGGCGCATAGCGTGAGCGCCGGCGGGATCACCACCGCCTCGTACGCTGTGCGCCCGACCACGAGCGACCCGTCGGCCACGCGCGCGTGGCGCGACATCACCGACTCGTCACCGAAATGCCAGCCGATGCCTTTCGCGCACAGCCACCGCGCCACCTCGTTGAGCCGGCGGTCGAGTTCGTCCACCGCCTCGTTGCCGCCCACCGGCGCGTACTCGCAGTAGGCCGAATGCTGCGGGTGCACCACCAGCACCTCCGCCACGTACGCACCCCGAGTGAGCATAAGCCCCAGCCGGGCGAAGTAATCCTCGACGAGCCGGTACGCCGGCCACCACGGCTGCTGGAAAAAGATGGACGGCGGATAGTCGCGCTTGCGGCAGCCGCGCAGCGTGTACAACGCCAGGTGCTGGCACCGTAGGTTCACGCCCAGCGCGTACTCCCAGTCGCCGATCCACTTCTGCTGCTCGAGCGTCAAGGGCCAGCCGCTCGTGCCGTACAGCTCCGAGAGCACCCGCTCGCGCCCGAGCTGCTCGGCGACACTCGAGACCTGCTTCATCGTCAACAGATACGGGATGTTCGGGCCGAGGTGGTCCACGCCGGGCAGGTCCATCTCCTCGTAGTGGCGCATCGGGTTCGCCGCACACGCGATCGCGCTGGCAAGGTCGTCCTCGCACAAGAAATGCCCGGTGAGCGCCAGCCCGCGTGTCCGGCACCACTCGTTGGCCTGGCGCGTGAAGCTCGTCGCGAACAACTCCGCCACGAGGCTGTAGAAGTCGAACCGGACCTTGCGGTAGTTGGCCACCCGGTAGAAGAGCTGCGGCAGCACGTCGAGCAGCTCGTAGCCGTACCGCTCGCGGAAGCGCGACGGCAACTGCCGCGTCCACGGCACGCCCGTCACGCCCGACCAGAGAAACACCCCGTGGCTCGGCTCGTCGGTGAACATCCCCGGCACGGCCGAGCCGAACGCCTCCCGGAACCGCTCGTAGGGGGCATAGGCCGCCCCGATGAACCCGCGCACGGCGTCGGCGTCCAGCAAGTCGGTGTAGTAGCTCTCGTTGAACCACGGAGTAGGGGAGGGCCAGCCGTCGTAGAAGACGGCCACCGGTCCCTGGCCCGCGAGCGCCGCCGGCTCGACCAGCGCGCCGCACGGCATGCCGCCATCGAGGGCGCACGCCCGCGCAAACGTGCACCCCTCCGGCGGCGTGAAGGCCCCCGCATCATCAAGCGTTGCGTACTGAAGCCGTGGCGCACGATGCTCCGTCCGCTCGGCCGGATACAGACCGCCCGCGAACCCGCTCGGCCAGCGGTCCTCGTCGTAGAGCCAGGCCTTGATGCCACACGCCGACGCCTCCTCGATGCACGCCGCCACCGCACGCATCCACGCCTCGCCGAGAAACGGCGTGAGCAATCCCACACGCGAGTGCATGAAAAAGCCGCCCATGCCCTGCTCGGCCATCTCGCGCACCTGACGCCGCAGCTCGGCCTCGTCGAGCCGGTCGTTCCACGACCAGAAGGGGGCGCTCCGCCACTCGGCCCCGGGTGATGCGAACTCCTCCCGCAGGTCCATCGGCCTAGTCCGGATCCGACTCATGTGTGTCGCCGGTATCGTCGGACTCCGCCAGTTGCTTCCGCGCCGCCTCCACGCGCTTATGCAGGTCGGCGTGGCGCTTCTGCACCTCGGCGTCCACCTTCTCGTACGTCTCGAGGAACCGCTCGAACGACAGAAGCGCCTTTTTTCGATTGCCCAGCTCCATGTGGCACGTGCCGACGGCGGCGTAGAACTCCAGCTTGTAGCCGGCGTCGTAGATCGTTTTGAGCGCTGTCACATACACGCCGACGGCTTCCTCGTAGTTCTTCACGGCTACGTACGTGTTGCCGATCCGCCGGTAGGCCGCCGCGATGGTCGCGTAGTCCTCGGGATCGATATACTGCAGCGCCGCACGATACGCCCCCACCGCTTTGTCCGGTTGGTTCCCCGCGCGGTAGATGTCGCCGAGCAGCACGTGTGCGCGCACGTTCTCGGGATCGGCCTGCAGCGCCTGGCGGCACCGCAGGTAGGCCTTCTTTAGCTCGCCACGACGGTAGTAGGCGAACGCCTCGTTGAGCCACTCCTGCCGCTGCGTCTCGTGCTCGGTGGATGTCTCCTCGTCGGCCCCGGGCTCCGAGGCGGCCTTGAGCAGCCCCTCCACCTTTTGGAACTGGGGCGCGGTACCGGGGTCCCATCCCAGGATCTTGCCCTCCGGATCCAGCAAGCACGAGACCGGCACCCTCGACACCCCGTAGCTCTTGGTGATCTTGCCGTTTCTGTCGTAGCCGATCGGGTAGGTGATCAAATGCTCGCGCACCATGCGGCGCACGTCACTCCGGTCCGCGTCGGCCACGATCCCTACCACCGCGAACCGCTCGCCAGCCAGTTTCTTGTGGCCGTCGTTGACCGTCGGGATGTACTCCGCGCACCCGGTACCCTCCTCCGTCATGAACACGAGCAGCACGTACTTGCCGCGCAGACTGGAGAGCTGCAACCAGGTCGAGCTGCCCGTAGCCATCCGCAGCTTGAACTCGGGCGCCGTATCGCCTTCCTTGAGCTCCACCTCGTCGGCAAGGGCGCCTGCGGCTACCGCAAGTGCCGCCACCGCCGCGGTGACTCTTGCCAATCGCATTGTCCACATCGCTGTATCCTCCACGCTGCTTGCTCGTCGGCGCTGATGCCGGCCGCCAGCGCACCAAACGACTCCTTGCGGGTCGTTACTCGTCTGTCTCACCCTCCTCTTGGGCCTCGCGCTTCTGGCGGGCGGCGATCAACGCCTTGCGCACCTGTGCAAGTCGCTTCTCCACCTCCTTGCCCTTTGCGAAGTAGTGATTCCGGACCTCCTCGCTCGCCTTGCCGTACACATGCACGAACTCCAGCGAGCGCTCGGCCGCGAGCTCGTACTGGCCCAGCTTCACGTACAACCCGCCCACATCATACAGCAATTGGAGGCGATAGCGCGGATCCTCGATAAGTTCAAGCCCGCGCTCAAGCGCCGCGGCCGCCTTGTCCGGTTTGCCCGCGCGATGCCACAACCCGGCAACCCGGTTGCACACGTACACGATCAGCGCCGGCGGGTCGTACTTGTCCATCCGCTCGTCGGCGGCCAGGTACGCCCCCATCGCCCCGCGCAAGTCCTGCGCCGCGTAGTAGCAGTCCGCCAGCAGCGTGTGGGCGCGTGCGTTGTGGGGGTCCTCGCGTACCACCCGCCGCGCCTTGACAATCGCCGCCTGCACGTTGCCCTGCTTGAGCAAATTGTACGCCGCCGGGATCTCGGGATCGGGCGGCTCCTTGGCGAGCAGCCCGCCCACCACGTCGACAAACTCGACCGACGCGAGGTCTGTCCGGACGATGCGCCCCGCCTTGTCGATGAGAAAAGCCGCCGGGCAGCGCTGCACACCGTAGAGCCTGCAGATCTCCCCCTCGAAGCCCGTCTTATGTACGTAGACCGGGAAGCTGAGCTTCTCGGTGGCCATCACCGCCTGCACGGCCGCGGGGTTCGTGTCCATCGAGATCGCGATGATCGCAAACCGCTTCCCGTAAAAACGCTGCTGCACCTCGCGCAGCGCCGGGATTTCTCCCTTGCTCTGGATCGCAAAGCTCCCAGGCGTCCACCACACGAAATCGATCAGCACGTAACGCCCGCGGAAGTCGGCAAGCTTCACCTCCGTGCCGTCGAGGCCGATGAAGCTGAATGAGGGCGCAGCCTGACCGACCTTCAGATGCGTCGGCTTCGTCGGCGGCGGCTTATCATCCTGGGCCATGCCGACGCCCGGGCCGGCCAGCACCGCCAGGCCTACGACGACGGATACGACTCTCGCCCAAGGCATACCCTTACTCCCCGGTCGGGTCCGCGGCCGTGCAGGTCCATTGCCACGCAGGTCCGCTGCCATGCAGGTCCGCTGCCATGCACGAGCGGAGTATATCATGTGCCCGCGCGCAGGAAAACCCCCGCGCCTCGAGGCGCGTGGACAAAGGAAGAGCCCCGTGACAGGCATCACGGGGCTCGGTGAAACTCGAACGCGCCGGCTGCGAATGACCTGGTGTGGTATGAATCCGCAGCCCGTTCGTGTCCGTGAAGGCCCTTTTGAAGACGAATTACTTCTTCTTCTTTCTGGTCTTCTTCTTCTTCTTGGTCTTTTTCTTGGCCTTTTTCTTCGCCTTCTTCTTGGTCTTCTTCTTGGCCTTCTTCTTTGCCTTCTTCTTTGCCTTCTTCTTTGCCATTTCCCGGATCACCTCCTTTCAAATGGCCGTCTCGGTCTCATGAAGGAGTGCGTTCCGATCGTTGCCAAAGAACAACCAGGCCATCAATGCCGATCATCGTGACGCTTGTAGGGTCTCAACGGTAATGGTGTCAACACGTTTTTTTCTCTGCCGCTCCCTTTCCTTCGCCTTCACCGGCCCCACGTCCGTGCCGCCCGCCCACCACCGCGCGTACCGTGCCGCGGCTGTCTCCGCGCGTGGCCGCCGTCCGCGCTCGGCCGCGCCAAGCCGCCCTTCTCGTCGAGAAAACGCCTGGTGCGTGCCTCGGAGCGTGCGCCGACACAGCTTCCAGTGCGCGGGTCGCGTCGCGATCGCGCGCGCACGCACCCCCGCGCGGTCGTTCGACACGCAGACAGAAAAAGAAAAAGTTTTTCGCTCGGCCGGATCTTCGCGGACTTTGCCGCGCGCAGCGGCCCGCGTTGCGCGCACATCACGCGCAATGCCAAGCGGGGCGTTCATGCAGCGTTCAACATGACGCAACGAGCCAACGACACCGCGTCCGCAGGTGGAACAGGACAAAACACATCGGCGCGAATCAACTCGATCGGGGGACCAATCACGGAAAAGCCTACGCCGCACCACACCCGCGGCGGATCAACATGAAGGCAGAGCGCCGACCATTGAAGACGAGCGCCACGTCGCGACGCTCGTCGAGCCCGGCCATCGGGCCCTTAGTCGGCCGGTTCCTCCGCGCGCGCCGACTCTTTCTCCGGCTGCGCCGCCAGCCATGCGCCACGACGGGCGACCACCACCCCCAGCAGGATGGCCACGAGCGTCGCCCCGATCACCGCCAACTGCACGAGCGCGTGGTGCTTCTTCGGCCGGAAGAAGAAGTCCACGTCCATCGTGGTATCCTCCGACGGCCCGGCCGGCTCGCCCGGCGCGGCGGGCCCCTCGGCACGCGCGGCGTGCCGGCGCTCCTCGCGCACGAACGCGTGGTACCAGAGCAGGGCGATCACGCCCACGCTCAGCAGAATCTTCACGATGAGCAGGATCACATACGCCAAATCCACCTTCGCGTGCCGCGCCGCCAGCGCCGCCACACCCGAGACCGCCAGCGCCGCCACCGTGGCAATGAGCAACCCCTTGTAGCGCCGCCGGAACCGCACGAGCATCCCTTGGAGCGCCGTCCGCTCGCCGAGCTCCTGCACCGGCGGGCGCATCACCACGATGACGAACACCAGGCCGCCCAACCACAGCGACGCCGCCACCACGTGGACCCAGCGAAAAATCGTCAGCAGCACCGCTCACCCCTTTCTGCGTCTGGCCGCCTACGGAACGGCGACCACGCCTTCGATATCCGGTATCTCTTCCCTGAGCAGCCGCTCCACACCCATCTGCAGCGTCATCTGCGACGCCGGGCACCCGGCGCAGGCCCCGCGCAGCCGCACCTGGACCGTCTTGTCCTCGATGCCCACGAACTCGATGTCGCCACCGTCGCGCTGGAGCATCGGACGTATCTGCGTCTCAAGGATCTCGCGTACTTTCTCTTCCATCTCGCGCTCCTTTGTCCAAACACCGGAACCGAGAACCATTGCCGCGGCCCCGACCCTGCACTATACTTGTCACACCCTAGTGTACAACGACCCTGAGGGACGACGCGGTTCCAACCTATTGGCCCCCGAACGCGGAGTCAAGCACCATGTCGGCAAACGAGCAGCGCGGTGGAGACCCTTCAGCCGTGGGCGTGCTGCGCGCGAGGCGAGGAATCAGAACGCTCGGAATCTGCGCGGTGCCGCTCGTGGCAGTGCTCGTCCTGGGCGCTGTTCTGCTCCTCGACGGCGCCGAGCCGCTGCGCCGCGCGCCCGCCCGCACGAGGCTGACACCCGAGCGGCGAAAGCAGATCGTCTATGCCCAGTACGCCGGCGTTGACTGGCTCAAGCTCGGCGAGCCGAAACCCGGCGAGTGGCTCTCGATCTTGGCCGAGCCCGGCCAGACCTACGAGGAATATGTCCGCGTCGCCCGGAACCTCAAGTCCGAGCGCCGCGACACGATCTACCTGCTGCCCCTGGGGCGCATGGACAAGCAAACCACGGCCACGCTCAACCAGATGGCGGAGTTCGCCGGCATCTTCTTCGCCTGCAAAGTCCGAGTGCTGCCCGCCGTCGCACTGCCCAAGTCCGCCTACGTGCACCGACGCAAGCAATATGATGCGGCCGAGATCCTTCGCCGCATGGCCCGCCACGTCCCGAAGGACGCTCTCGCCGTCGTCGGCGTCACGACCGCCGACCTCTACAGCGGCCGGCTTGCCTTTGTCTTCGGCCTCGCCAGCCTGCGCAGCCGGGTCGCCGTCTACTCACTGCGCCGCTACGGGACGCCGGGCACGCCCGAGTTCCTGCGCCGCGCCCTCAAAATCGTCGCCCACGAGACCGGGCACGTCTTTGCCATCACGCACTGCATCTTCTACCGGTGCTGCATGAACGGGAGCAACTCGCTCGACGAAAGCGACAGCCAGCCCCTGCACTACTGCCCGCTGTGCCACGACAAGCTGCGCCACGCACTCGCCTTCGACCCGGAGGAACGCTTCAAGAAACTCGCCGCGTTCTACGACAAGATCGGCTTCGAGCAGGAGGCGCGCGTCGTGCGCGGGCGGCTCGAGGGGCTGGCCGCACCTGCTGCGGCGGAAGCCGCACCTGCTGCGGTGGAAGAGTGAGCAGCCGGGGGCGGGACGCCGCGCTGCCGCATGCGGCACCTACTCGGCGGCGCGTTCCGCACGCGCATCCGTTGCCTCTGGGTTGAACTGCAGCGTCCCCGTGCCCACAAGCTCGTAGTGCGCGTCGATGGCCAACGCCGTGGCCACCACAGTGACGGTGGCCTCCCCGCCAACGACCGCACCATCCAGACCCAGCAGCATCGTCCCCTCGATCGAAAGCTCGTACTTGAAACGGGACTTCTCCTCATCGTGCGCGGCCGTGCTCACGAACGCGAGCCGTGCCACGGTCCCGCCCTCATGCTGCTCAAACGCGACGAGCGACACCACCGCCCGCGTCGCCAGCTCCGCCTTGCCCCACGGGCGTGACAACTGCACCGGCCGCGATCCTTCCACCGTCCATGTCATCCCCGGCTCGACCTCCCTGGCCGGCAACGGCACGAGCGGCACCACCAGCGGCGTCAGGTCCATGCTGTCGAGCACGCGCGACCACGGCGCCATCCGCCGATCCATCTTGACCGTGTTCCCGAACTGGTCGATCGTGCACGACATCGCCCGGCCGATCAGCTCGCCCACCTCGCCCCCGCGGCCGCGCGGCACGTTCGACCATGGCACCCGCCTCGGCTTCTCGCCACCGCGGCGCAGCGTCATCCCCTCCTCGTCCATCGCCACCTCAACGACCGACGGCCCCGTCGTCGTGAGCACGCCGAGCCGGAAGTCGCGCACGGCCGTCTCGATGACTGCGGCCTCGGCGCTCGCGCGCCGCAGGCCCAGCGACTCGACCCGGAGCGATACGCGCGTGCTCGTCTGCCGGACCTCTTCTTCTTTGCCGATTCGGACCGACAGGCGCGTGTCAAGCGCCAGCACGACCGCGTGCGACCGCGCCTCGCCCGGCTCAAGCACGTGGGCGAGGCGCCGCGCCGACGGCGGCGCCTCGGCGGCCTCACCCGCCGCAACGTGCACAACGGCGAGCAACCCGCTCAGCAAAGAGGCAAGCATGATCGAGAGTGCTCCTGAGAGTGTGAGCTCCAACAAGCAGTGCGACGCCCAGCGCGCCCCACTGTTCACGCAGATCCGTCCGACAATACCACGGGCGCCCCTTCGCGGCAAAACGCGCCGCAACGGCGCGCACGCGGAGGAGCAGGCGACCGCCTGCGGCAGCGGACGACCGCCTGCGAGGCCAAGCTCGTACGCAACTGCGGCACGCCGGTGCTCCGGTGAACCGGACCAGCTTCATATATATTGTATGTCCCTCTGCCCTACGGGGCTGCAACCTGAATCGGGGCCGCGCCGACAGGCCGAGCGTTGTCATAACACCCACAAACGGAGCCGGATACGCGAGAAGAAAGGTCGACCTACCAGCTGAATTCTCAAAAATGAGAAGCGCCCGCGCCTTCACCGGTCAGACCCACCGGGGCCGCTGTCAATCTGTCTCGTTGTCGTCTCGCCACGGCCGGTCGGTTCGACCCGCACGGTGAGCACATGGCCTGCTGCAGATCAGGCCAAGCGATCCCGCACCGCGGCCTCGACCAGGCGCCGGTGCGACTCCGGCAGGCTCGCGTACAGCCGGGCCTGTTGCGCCTCGGCGAGCGGCGGCTCGCCGGGCTTACCATTGAGGAGCTGCACCCGCCCCATCAGCAGCTGGTCCTCGACATCCGCCGTCCGCCACGTGCGCTCCTCGAACGAGCGCCGCGCCATCAGTGCCAGAAAGCTGTCTTCGACCTCTCCGAAGTAGCTCCCGTAAATGTGAAAGCTGTCCGAGATGTCCACGTACCGCCCAAGCTCGACCTCACGACCGAGCCGACTGCTGAGCCGCCGCGCAATCTCCGCCTGCAGCGTCGTGAGCGCCACCATGTTCATGAACGCTGCCTTGTAGCCGTCGCGCGAGCGCCAGTGCGTGTTCATCGCCAGCCGCGGCGCGGCGGCATCGCCCTCCTCGACCGACCCCGGCGCCGCCAACCGGCACCAGACCCGCTGCAGGCACGGCGGCTCGGCGTGACCGAGGTCCACCGTTGGCATCCACGTGATCGCTTGCGCCCGGCGGGTGTAACCGCACGCGGCCAGCTCTTCGATCATCGCCCCCACCTGGTCCACTGCCCCGAACGGCCCGCCGCCGAGGCCCGTCTTGAAGTCGTCGATCACCTCGTAGGCGAACAGGCGCTGATGGTACGTGTAGGACCACTTCTGCTCGTCGGGCCGAATCCACGCGTCGTGCACACCCCACACGACTTCCTGCACGTAGATCTCGAGCTCCTCGAGCCCGGCAGGGAAGCTCCGGTGGTAGCGCGGCTCGCCGAGCGGCTCGGCCACCTCGATCACGACCGTCGCGTCCCGGCTCGGCGGGTCCCCCGGCCGGTCGTACTGAGTCTGCAAAGCGGCCCCCTGCTGCCAGGTCTCGACCACCGCGCGCTCCCACGCCTCCGGAAGCGTCCGGGCCCGCACGTTGAGCACCGGGATGTCGCCCGGCTGCGTCACCGGTCCAGACACTGGCCCTTCAACTTCAGATCGTCCGCGCATGGCCCGCTTCAGAAACCTCCGCCCTGATGATACCCACCGCTGGCCCCGCATTCAAGCCCCTGCCGAACACCCGCCAGGCCAAGCCGTTGTGAATGGCCCGGCCCCCGGCAGCCACCAACGCCATTCGCCCTCAATTCCCGCCCCCACACGCCGATAAATCAACTGAAGCCAACACCGGGTGGGCTGTCTGGCCAACGCGGACGGCGCGCCCGCCTGAGCGCGCGGACACTGCACAGGAAGTGCCCTGTCCGGCGGGCAGGAGCGCACCGGCCGCGACCCTGCCCAGCAAGGCACAAGACCGAGGAGAGGCGCATGAACCGACCGCACGATTCCGTCCGGGCCACACCACCTCACGGGGCGACGCGGGCGCGGGCCGCTGCTCGCACCTCGGAGACGAGCGCGGCGCGCCCCGGCAAGCAGCGCATCGTCGCGAAGATTCTCATCCCGCTCGTCATCGCCATCGTGTGCCTGACCGCCTATAGCGTCGTCATCACCTGGCGAATGGATCGACGCGGCCTCGACATCGAGGTCCGGCGCGAGCTGGCAGCGACGCACAAGCGGCTGCAGCTCCTGCTGCAGGACGACACGCTGCGGTTGCGCGCCGCGCTCGATGTGTTTATGCACGATGAGGATTTCAGGAGAGTTGCCCGCGCCGGTGACCGCGACGCCCTGTTCGACTACGGCCAGCCGCTGTTCCGCCGGCTCAAGGACGACTACCGGATCACGCACGTCTCGTTCATGCGCCCGGACGGCACGTGCCTCGTATGCCTCGACGACCGCGACACCGTGGACGACACGATCACCCGCCACACACTCGACCAGGCAATGCAGACCGGCGAGGAGCTCAGCGGCATCGAGCTCGACAAAAGCGCCTTGGCCCTGCGCGTCGTGCGGCCCTACTACGACGGCGACGAGCTGATCGGCTACGTCGAGTTTGCAGAAGACCTCGGCACCATCCTGCCAACGCTGGCCGACGCAGGCCAAAGACACATCGTGTTGCTCGTAGACAAGCAGCATCTCGACCGCGCCGACTGGGAAAGCGTCGCCCACACCAATCCGAGTCTCACGGACTGGGACGAATTCGAAGATGTAGTTGTGGCCCACGCGACGTTCCACACGCTGCCTGCGGAGGTGCGCGCTCTGCTTTCGCGCGAGCGAGAGCAGCCCGAGAACGCTGGACACGCCGGACGCCTGGCGCATATCGGCCGGAAGACGTTCGGCACCGGCCGCCTGCCGCTGTATGACACCCGCGAGCGTCATGTCGGCGATCTCCTCGTCTTGGCCGACGTCACAGGCCGCTTCCTCGCCCTGAACAAGACCGTTCGATCGCAGGTGCTCGCCGGGCTGGTCATCACCATCGTCTTGGCCGGTCTCTTCTTCGGCGCCCTGCGGCGAACCCAGCAGGTTCTGGCTGATTCCTCGTCATCGCTCGAGCAGCACAGCACCCGTCTCCACGAGTCGCTTGACCGTGAAAAGCAGGTCAGCGACATTCTCGCGGCCGTGCTTGCAGAACCCGCGTTGGACAAAGTCCTGCGGCTGCTGGCCGACTCCGCGCGCGAGATGACGGGCGCCGAGCTTGGCGCCATCATTCTGCTCGACCGCGACAGCGGCGCCATGGGCAACATTACATCGAGCAACTTCCCTCTCGACAGTGTTCCCCAAGGCGCCACGGTGAAAGCCCGGGGCGCGCTCGGCGCGCTCGCCAGGGTCGAGGGCGTCGTTCGCATAAACGACGTGATGGCGCACCCCGCGTTCACCGGCTTTCCCAAGTGGCACCCGGACATACGCGCCATGCTCGGCGCGCCCCTGCGGGACGACGGCGGCGTGCTCGGCCTGTTCGTCCTCGGCCATACCGACCCGGCCCGACGCTTCACGGGGGACCACGAGGCGCTCTTCGCCACGGTCTCGCGCCTCGCCACCGTGGCCATCCGGCGCGCCGCCTTCCACGAGGACCTGCAGACGCTCGTGTGCCAGGCGCAGGAGGCGTCCGTCGAAGCACAGGAGGCGTCCGTCGAGGCGCGCCTGGCCCGCGTGGCCGCCGAACGGCAGGCGGCCGAGACCGCCGCCGCCTACGACGAGCTGATGGCCGTGCAGCGCACGCTCGCCGCGCACACAGCCGTCCTCGAAGCCGCCGGCCGCACCGTCAAGCTCGATGAGACCCTCCGCTCCGTGCTCGACACATGCATCGAGCAACTCGGCTTCGACAACGGCAGCATCTACCTCGTGGACCCCCTCACCGAGGAGCTGCTCCTCAAGCATGCACGCGGTGTCTCGGAACCATACATCGAGCATATGCGCCGGCTTCCCGCCGGGTCTCCCATGCTGCCCGACACCGCCGGCCGGGAGGTGCAGTTCTTTGACCAGCGCCGGCTCAACGAGCACTTCGTCGGGGAGGCCGAGTTCCTGGCCGAAGGGTTGGCATCGGCGGCCACGGTGCCGCTCGCGGCAGGCGGGAAGTCCCTTGGCCTCCTCGTCCTCGGCTCGCACCGCAACGCGGACATCAGCCCGGAGGGCCGCGACGTGCTCGCCGGCCTCACCCACGCCGTCTCCCCGGCGATCGCGAACGCGCTCCAGGCCGAGGACCTTGAGCGCTTCAACCGCGCCGCCGCCGGCCGCGAAGACCGCGTCATCGAAATGAAACGCGAGGTCAACGAACTCCTCGTCGAGCTCGGCCGCCAACGCAAATACAAGGTCACTCACGAGCAGCTCGCACCACACTCGTAGCCGCAGCAGAGGCGCGCCGTGAACAAGCCGCACGAAACCGAAGCCCATCACCCCGGAGAGCCCGAGCCGCCGCGCGCGCGCGAGGACACGTACCGGCACCTTTTCGAGCACCTCAACGACGCCGCCTTCATCGCCGACATCGAGACCGGGCGGGTCCTCGATGCCAACCGCCGGGCGGAAACACTGATGGGCCGGCCCCGCGATGAGCTCATCGGCGTGCATCAGTCCGAGCTCCACCCGCCCGGCGAGGCCGAAAAATACCGGCAGAAATTCGCCACCCACATCGAAAAAGGCCGCGCGGTTGACTACGACGGCGAGATCGTCAGGAAAGACGGCACGTTCGTGCCGGTGGCGATCAGCGCCTCGACCCTCACCGTCGGCGGTCGCCGTCTCATCCTCGGGTTGTTCCGTGACATCTCCGAGCGCAAGCGCGCCGCGGAGGCCCTCGTGGCAAACCAGCTCCGCATCCGCGCCCTGCTCCAAAACATCCCCTCCGCCGTCTTGACCGTGGACGCCAGCGGCATCATTACCGGCTGGAACAGGGCAGCCGAAGAGGTCACCGGCTACGGCGCCGCCGAGGCCATCGGCGAATCGCCCTCGATCCTTCAGTGCCGTGTCTGCCGGGAAACGGACGGCGCTTGTGACGACGAGGTCGAGAAGCCGGGCCGCGACACGGTCTGCACCCTCGTGCGCAAGGACGGCGAAGAGCGCGTCATCCGCAAGAACGTCGACCTGCTGCGTGACGAGAACGGTGAGGTCGTCGGCGCCATCGAAAGCTTCGTGGACATCACCCAGGAGAAGCGCACCGAGCAGGAGCGTCGCAAGCTCGCGCGCGTCGTCGAGCAATCGTCAAGTACGATTGTCATCACGGACATCAACGGCACCATTGAATACGTCAATCCCAGGTTCACGGAGATAACGGGCTATACGGCACAGGAAGCCATCGGCCAGAACCCACGACTGCTCAAAGCCGGCGACCAGCCGCCCGAGTTCTACAAGAACTTGTGGGACACCATTACCTCAGGCCGCGAATGGCACGGGGAGTTCTGCAACAGGAAAAAGAGCGGCGAACTCTACTGGGAATCCGCGTCGATCTCGCCCATCACGAACCAGGAGGGCGTGATCACGCATTTCCTTGCCGTCAAGGACGACATCACCGGGCGCAAGCTCACCGAGGAAAGACTCCAGCAGCAGACGGCCGAGCTCGAGCGCGCCCGCCAACGCGCGCTCAACATGATGGAAGACGCCGACCTCATGCGCCGCGAGGCCGAGATGCGCGCCGACGAGCTGGCCCAGATGGCCGGCCGCCTCGAGCAGGCCAAGCACGAGGCCGATGCCGCCAACGAGGCCAAGAGCCACTTCCTCGCCAACATGAGCCACGAGATCCGCACGCCGATGAACGCCATCATCGGCTTCTCCTCGCTGCTGCTCGAAGAGGACCTGACCGCCGAGCAGCGCGAGACCGTGCAGATCATCACCACGAGCGGCACCAACCTGCTCTCCTTCATCAACGACATCCTCGATCTCTCCAAGGTCGAGGCCGGCCGCATGAGCGTCGAGGAAGTGGACTTCTCCCTGCACATGCTCGTGCACAATGCCGCCAATCTGATCCGCAATCGCTGCTCGGAAAAGGGCTTGACGCTCGCTGTAGACTTCGCCGACGAGGTGCCCGATGCCCTCCGCGGCGACGAGGTGAAGGTGCGCCAGGTGCTCACCAACCTGCTGTCGAACGCCGCCAAGTTCGCCGAGCACGGCTCGATCACCATCAGCGTCGCGCTCCGAAACGGCATGATCGAGCTCGCCGTGGCTGACACCGGCATCGGCATCCCCGCCCACAAGATTGCCCGGATCTTTGATCCGTTCACCCAGGCCGACGAAAGCACCACCCGCCGCTTCGGCGGCACCGGCCTCGGCCTGACGTTGTGCAAACGGTTCGCGGAGATGCTCGGCGGCGACCTGCGCGTCGTGAGCACGCCGGGCGAAGGCTCGACCTTCACCTTCGCCTTCCCCTACAACGTCGCCGAGGGCGCGGTGGCCGGGCCGGGCGAGGACGAGCGCGCCAGTGCCGAGTTCGCCGGCCACGGCCTGCGCGTCCTCATCGCGGAGGACGACCCCTTCAACCGCAAGTACGTCGCCCGCCTGCTCGGCAGTCGCGGCTTCGAGGTCCAGCTCGCCGCCGACGGCCAGGAGGCGGTCCACATGGCCGGCCAGCACCCGGATCTCATCCTGATGGACATGCACATGCCCGTGATGAGCGGCTCCGATGCCACGCGCACGCTCAAGGCCGACCCGGAACTCGCCCGCATCCCCGTGGTCGTGCTCACCGCCTCCGCCATGAAAGAGGACCGGGAGAAAGCGCGCGCGGCCGGCTGCGACGGCTTCGCCGCCAAGCCCGTCCAGCTCCACGAGCTCTTCGCCGAGATGAAGCGCGTCCTCGCTGCTCGCGGCGTCCTCGCCGCCCACGGCACCCTCGACGCCACCCGCGCCGCCGTGGACACCGCGCCAAACGCCGCGCCCGAGCTGGACGACTTCATGCGCGAGCTCCGGGAGGAATACATGATCCAATTCGCCGACGTGCTCGCCAACTTCGAGGCGCTCGCGGCTGCCGGCGACACCGCCGGCCTCGGCGCCATCGGCCACCGCCTCAAAGGAAACGGCGCCTCCTACGGCTTCCCCGAGATCACCGACATCGGCGCCCAGATCGAAGATCTCGGCAACGCCGGCAAACTCGACGACATCCTCCCCTACCTCGAGCGCCTCCGCGAGATCCGCGCCGAGTTCCAGCAGCACGCCAACGCCTAGTCACGCGCCGTGGCATGCACTGACCGGCGCAGGACAGCAGCCCTCTCGACCATCTGAGCGTCAGCCATACTGCAAGGGGCAATCATGACGAGGTGTTGCCCCCGAAACGGGCTCGGCGACCCCGGCGGAAAGACCGACCCTCCCGGGATCGCCAACTCGAGCCCGCTCTGATTTTGCTTGGCGCCCGTTGCGTTTCCGCGTGAGGTCCTCTTCGACCCTCACCACGCGTAGTGGTACCACTCGTATTGGACCGTGCGCTTCTCGCCGGGGCCGAGGGTGATCGTCCACTTGACCTGGCCGATGTCGTTGGCGTAGTGCCACCACCACGGCCAGTAGCGCCACCAGCTCCAGTACCACCCGCCCCAGCTCGACAGGTCGCCCTCGGGCAGATACGACAGGTCCTCGAAGGAGTTGAGGTGCAGGACCTCGCCGTCGTTGTCGGCCTCGGTCACCGTGCCGAGCACGGCGCGCGTGATCTCGACGGTGACCTTCTCCTTCTTGTAGTTGGTCAGTTCGAGGAAGCCACGCATGTCGAGCCGTGTATAGTTGTGGCCGCCGATGACCTTGGCGTTGTCCTGCCGGTCGGTCTGCTTCTCCCACTTCTTGGCGTGGATGTCCGTGGCGACCGTCACGTCCACGTCCACCTCGTTGCCCACCGACGTGTAGCGGATCATGGACTGCGCCAGCACCCGCCCGTCCTTGAGGATCAGCGCCGGACCCGTCGTGAGCGGCACCTCGGATTCGTTCTTGATCCGCAGCACGTGGCGCACGCGCGCGCCGCGGGCGAGCATCATCATCTGCTCGCGCTGCTGGTCGTTGATGTGGCGCAGCAGCTCGGGCGGCGGGCTGAACGGGATATTCCAGGTGTAGGCGTCCGTATAGGTCGCCTCTACCTCGATGACGGGCACGATCATCCGCTCGCCCTTCTTGAGCGAGAGGTGCTCCACCTTGTACAGAAACAGGTCCTCCTGGGGCCCGAGCGCCTCGGCGCCCGGCTCCATCGGCTGCTCGATGCCCGGCCCGGCAACGTCGGCCCGCGCACCGGCCATCTGCGACATGATCGCGTTCGAGAACGCGTACCCCGTCGAGGACGCCGGCGCGAAGTACTGCGAGAGCTGCGCCGCCGCCTCGCGCAAGGCGATCGGCGAGAGCTGGTCCTTGAACACGAAGTTCGGCACGCCCACCACCAGGTGCACGGTCACGTCGTCGAGGTTCACCATGTCGTTGACGATCGTGCCCTGCAGCTTGATGCGCATCGCGCCGTCGTCCTCAATGAGCACGGCGTACTCGGGGATCCACCGCAGCCCCTTCTGGAGATACGTCATCCCCACCGTCGTCGCGCCGCGCCCGGCCTCGATGTTGAGCCGCAGCCGTCGTTTCTCGAGCGTTTCTTCGAGCTCGGTCAATGCCTCGTCAGGAAACGTCGCGCTCCTGATCTGGTCGAGCCTGACGGTGCGAATGCCGCCGTCCTCGGTCTGCACAAGCATGATGTCGCCGCGCTCCTTGACCGTCTGCAGCGTTGCCGTCGCCGGCGGCTGCACGTAACGCCCCGAGCGGCGGTCCCAGTACTGCGCCGGCTGCGTGGTCGTCTCGCGCTCGACCTCACGCTCGGGGATGCCGAGGTTCTTGCCCGCGACTTCGACGGGTGTGTCGTTCACGCTCCAGTTCAGCACGAGCGTGATGCGCTTGCCTACGTTCGCGCGAATCAGCTCGGGGAGCGTGATCGCCGTCCGGCGCTCGACCACCTCCTGCTTGCTGGCCACGACGCTCTCGAGCGTCACGCGGCGGCCGCGCGCGTAGGGCCAGAAGGCGCCGAGCACGGGCTCCGGCACGTGCTCGAAGACCACCGCGCCGTCCTTGATCTTCAATTGCCCTTCATGCGTGACGAACGCGTGCCCGTCCTTGAACACGGTCACCTCGCGCACGGGCAGGTCCTCGAGCGTCGCCGTCGTCGGGTCCGCCGACGCGCCCCCGGCGCACAAGGCTGCAACCGCCACGCACGCCCCGATCAATGCAGGTAATCTACACATGATGCCCTCCCTCTACTGGACGTGTCCTTGAGCTCACCCCGGTTCATGACACCATTCAAAGGCAAGACCTACTCTCGCAAGAGGCCGGCCGCCCTCGCGGCGCGCTCCTTTCGGGTCATCGGTACCACTGCTCCACTTCCTCTGCGTGCGCGCCCGGCGGATTGAGCACGACGAGCCAACTCCCCGCGCCCCTCGACCCGAAAACCTTCGCCTCGCCGTAGTGCATCGGCTGCTCGTCCTCCATGAGCACCTCGCCGCCGGAACGGACCTTGAGCCATACGGTCAGTCCCTTCTTGGCCGTCAGGTGCAGCTCCGCGTCCGTCGTCGGCGTCGAGTGCCCACCCCGGTGCGGGGCAATCGCAGAGGTATGGATGACGCGCCGAACCTCGCCCTCGTGCAAATACACGATCGTGATCCGGCTCTCGCCGCCCGAGAGCGCGTGCAGCGCCTCCTTGAGCGCACGCGACCAGACGCCGCCGAACGGCTCGTGGAAGGCCGAGTGGTACGGGATCTCGAACGGTTCCCCGTCCTCCGGCTGCACGACGAGCACGCGGTCGGGCATCATGCTCAGGGACTCGCCACGAGGTTCGTACTTTTCCGCCGCCTTCACAAGCGCCAGCACCGCGGCCACCTCGTCCCGGCTCTCCAGGCCGAAGTAGAGGTTCGCGCGCGCCTTCTTGAAGCCGCCCTTGTCGTACACCAGCCTGCAGATCTGCATCTTAACGACGTCGTCGGCCGCCAGTTCGCGGAGCATGGCCACGGTGCCCTCGCGCCACTGCGTGCCCATCAGGTCGAGGCGCTCGACGTCGCGGCGGGCGCGCGCCTCGGGCGACATCCGGGCCTCCTTCTCGGCCGCCTCCCGCTCGGCCCGGGCTTTCACTTGTTCTTCCTCGGACGTTTGCGCGTACAGCCACGAGACGAGCACGGCTCCCGCAGCCAGGGCCCCCGCCATGCACACTGCCCACGATCGTCGCATGATCTTCTCCTTTCCTGTGACGAGATGCCAATGCCCGCCATTGTGTCTCTTTCAGACACGGCCCGCGAAGGAAAGTTCGCCACAAATCCGTCCCCGTCGCCAACTTCACGGTTGCATCCAGCCCCGGATCGGCGTAAGAGAACGCGTACCTCAGCAATGGCCCGGCAGGAGAGACGCAACATGGAGCCGACAGCCCGCGAGCTTTTTGACCGCATTCTGCACTACGAGCCGGTGGACCGCATGCCGGTGTTCCATTGGGGCGGCTGGCCCGAGACCATCGAGCGCTGGCGCGCTGAGGGCTTCCCCGAGGGCGCTGATGAACACGCCTTTTTCAACGCGTCGCGGATCAGCTGCGGCGTGGGCATCGAAGACGGCCTCTTCCCGCCCTTCGAGGAAGAAGTCATCGAGGAGACTGATGACGCCAAGGTCATCCGCCAGACCGACGGTGTCGTCGCCAAGCACTGGAAGAACAAGAGCTGCATCCCCCACTACATTGACTTCACCCTCAAGGGCGAAGAGGGCTGGGACGAGTACAAGCGGCGCCTCCAGCCCGATCCCGCGCGCATTCGGGCCGACCTCGACGAGCAGATCGAAAAAGCGCTCGCCTCCGACGTCCCTATCAGCGTCGGCACCGGCTCAATGATCGGATGGATCCGCGACTGGATGGGCGTCGAGAACCTCGCGCTGTTCGCCTACGACGACCGCGAGCTCCTTGCCGAGATGGTCATGACCATCGCCGACTTGCAGGTCTGGTCGCTCGAGCAGGTGCTCCCCAAGATCACGCCTGATTGCGGCTGGGGCTGGGAGGACATCTGCTTCCGCACCGGCCCGCTCATCAGCCCCGACATCTTCGCCGAGGTCGTCGTGCCCGGCTACCGCAAGATCGCCGATACGCTGCTCAAGTACGGGGTGGACCTCTACATCGTGGACTCCGACGGCATGATCGATCACCTCATCCCCCACTGGCTTGACGGCGGCGTCAACGTGATGTTCCCCGTCGAGATCGGCGCCTGGCAGGCCGATCCTGCCGCGATGCTCAAGCGCTACGGCAAGGCACTGCGCATCTACGGCGGCATCAACAAGATCGAGATCGCCAAGGGCCGCGCCGCCATCGACGCCGAGATCGAGCGGCGCCTGCCGCTGATGCGCGCCGGCGGCTACGTGCCGCTCCCCGACCATCTCGTCGTGCCCGGGACCGCGCTCGACGATTACCGCTACTACCTTGACCGCATCCGCGCCCTGCGCTTCTGACCGCCGAAGTCCCCACGGCTTGCCGATGTCCTCACGGCCTGCCGATGTCCCCACGGCCTGCCGATGTCCCCACGGCCTTCACCCTGAGCGTGCCGCAGGGCCTCCGCCACGTGGCCGGAGCCATGCGGCGCTCAACCGAGGCCGTCACCACCTGATACCGGGACCCTCAACACCGGGAAGAAAAAGGAAGGGCCGAGGTGGGTACCTCGGCCCTGGGCCGACATAATGATGATGCCGGAGGGACAAGGCGCTCACGAGAGTGAGGTGTAGGTCTGCCGGATTGTGTTGGGTCTGCAGAGGAAGGGCACCTTGTCCCTGAAGCCCTATAACACGAGTGCCGGCCCCACGCTGTCCGTGCACGAGGTGAGGTTCCGGGGCCGGAACTCGCACCATCAGCGCATCTATCGCAAGTGATGTACCAATTTCCCGGCCTCGCCGCCTGCGCCAGCGCGGATTCCGTTCTCAGCCTCTTCAACCAGCTCCAAAAAAAGGACTTAGGGTGTGGACAAAAATGTTCGACGCCCCGGCAATTCCCCTCAGAGACCCGTGAAACCCATTCCATCACTGTCCCAAGATGCGCCGTTTTGACGAAGAATGGGGCATAATGCCCCGGCCAACTTCGGGCGAAAAGCCAGGGAGCCACGAGCGGATGAAGCGCCTCAGGGTATGTCCAGATCGGTGCCCGGGAAGAAGCGGCTGATGAGTTCGGCGAATGCCTCATCGTCGTGGAGCGACACGAGGTCCTCATCCCTGAGCAGAAACCCGACGTCCCGGTAGCCGAGCTCGATCGCCCGCTCGAGCGTCGCCAGCGCCTCGGCCCGGTGTCCGGTCAGCGCGTAGCTGCACGCGAGATTATAGCGCACGGTCGGGTCATCCGGCCGAAGCCTCGAGAGCCTCAGGTCCGCCTCAAGGCCCTTCTCGTGGAGCCCCGCCTTCGTGTACGCCTCGGCGAGCGGCACAAGTGCGTCAACGAAGTTCGGGTCCTCTGCGAGGATCCCTTCGTAGAAGGAGATCTCGAACGCCAGGTCTTGGCCTTTGTCTTTGTCTCTCGAAGCCACTGCTCAACTGCCTCCGTGGTGCGAATTCTAACAATCCTGTCGCTGACCACCAAGCCGTTCGTGCGCGGCAGAGGGTGCGGCCGGCAAACGCCGTTGACCCGCTGAGGCCCTTCCCCTAGAGTGCCCGACGACACACGGACCGATTCTTGGGGCAGGCATGGGGTCGTTTTTCGGCGCGTTCCTCAGACGGCCTTGCGAGGTGGGCGCGATCGCGCCGAGCTCGCGCTCGCTGGCCCGGCGCATGGTCGCCGGCATGCGGCTTGAGACCGCCCGGTGCGTCGTTGAGTACGGCCCGGGCACCGGGGCCTTCACCCGCGAGATCCTCGAGCGCATCGGCCCGCAGACCACCTTCTTCGCCATCGAGAAGAACCCCGAGTTCATCCCCGTCCTGCGCACACGCTTCCCCGGCCTCGACGTGGTCGAGGCGAGCGCCGAGGCGCTGCCGGCCCTCGCGGCCGAGCGCGGCTTCGACCAGGTGGACTACGTCGTCTCGGGGCTGCCGTACACCGTATTGCCCTGGGACCTCATCGAGCGCATCGTGGCCATCACGCACGACTGCCTCCGCGACGGCGGTCTGTTCAACACGGTGCAGTACTACAACTCGTATATCCTGATGCCCGCCGCCAGGAAGTTCCGGCGGCTGCTCCGCGAGACTTTCGCGGCGATCACCCATTACCGCACCATGTGGAACCTGCCGCCGGCCTTCGTGTACTCGTGCCGGAAAGGATGAGACGCCGTGCCGGATGATGCGAAAGCGACCCCGCTCGGTGGGCCCCTTCGCGCCCTCGTCCTCGTGCTCTTCTTCGCGTCCGGGTTCGCTGCGCTCGTCTACCAGGTGGTCTGGTCCAGGCTCCTCGGCCACGTCCTGGGCAGTACCGTGTACGCCGTCAGCGCGGTACTCGCCGCGTTCATGGGCGGCATGGCGCTCGGCGCCGCGCTCTTCGGCCGCTGGATAGATACGCGGCGCGACGCTATCCGCGTCTACGCCCTCCTTGAGCTCGGCGTGGTCGTCTGCGCGCTTGCCGTGCCCCATGTGCTGCGGTTTCTCCTCACGCCGCTCTACGGCGGCCTTTTCCGCTCGCTCGGCCCGGGGCACGCCGCCCTGCTGCCCATCCGCTTCGCCGCGAGCGTCCTCGTCCTGCTGGTGCCGACGGCCCTCATGGGCGCCACGCTCCCGGTCATGACCCGGTTCCTCACCGCGCCCGGCGGGGCGCGCGTCGGCGTGACCGTCGGCGCGCTCTATGCCGTCAACACCCTCGGCGCCGTCGTCGGCAGCTTCACGGGCGGTTTCGTGCTCCTGCCCGCGTTCGGCCTGCACCGCACCACCCTCATCGCCGCAGGCGCCACCTTCGTTGCCGCGCTCGGAGCCCTCGGCGTCTGGCGGCACGTCCGGCGCCGAGAAGAAGCGCTCCCAATGCCGGAGCCCGAACGCGCCGCCGCGCCGTCGGTCGCGGCCGAGCCCTCGTCTCAACTCACCGCCGCCCAGCAAGACGTCATCCTCATCCTGTTTGCGATCTCGGGTCTCGCTGCGCTCGCCTACGAGGTCGTCTGGACCCGGCTGCTCGTGTTCTTCATCCCGAACTCGGTGTATGCCTTCGCCATGATGCTCACCGTGTATCTGCTCGGCATCGCCCTCGGCAGTGCGCTCCACAACGTGTTCATCCGCGGCACGCGTCACGGCGTCACGTGGTTCATCTGGCTCGAAGCCCTTCTCGGCATCGCGGTGGCGCTGGGCCTCATCGTGCTCCCCGTCATGCGCGGCATCGTCGTCCGTTTCAGCACCGGTCCGTTCGTCAACGGCGCCGTCGAGGCCTTCCTGCGCGCCGCCGCGCTCATGCTCCTGCCGACGCTGCTCCTCGGGATGATCTTCCCCGTCGCCACCACCCTCGTCGCCAACCGGCCGGGCAAGACGGGCAGCGGCGTCGGCCGCGCCTACTTCGCCAACACCATCGGCGCGCTTCTCGGCGCAGTGCTTGCCGCCTTTGTCCTTGTGCCGCTCCTCGGCCTTCGCGGCTCGGCGCTCGCGTTGGCCGCGACGAACGGCGCCATCGCGCTCGCCGCCTTCGTCATGTGCGTCACGGCCCCACACATGCTGCCGCAGAGTGCCCGGCGTGCGCCCCGCGTGGCCATCGCGATTCTCGTGGCGCTGGCCTTTACCTTGGCCATCGCCCTGCACGGCCCTGAGGAGCGATTTCGCACCATCTTCCTCGCCGACCCCGCCGCCGAGCTCGCCTACCTCGACGAGGGCGTCGGCGGCACCGTCACCATCGAGAAGTATCCCACCTACAGGACGATCTCGATTGACGGCGTCAACGTCGCCGGCACCAACCTCGCGTTCGAGACCACCCAGAAGCTGCAGGCGCACCTGGCCCTGCTGCTCCATCCCGACCCGAAGAGCGTCCTCCAGATCGGCTTCGGCTCGGGCGGCACTGCCTACTCCGCGAGTCTCCACCCGCTCGAGCGCCTCGACTGCGTCGAGCTCGTCCCCGCCATCATTGACGCCGCGCCCGAGTTCGATGAGACCAACCACGGCGTCCTCGCCGACCCCCGCGTGCACGTCTATATCGAGGACGCCCGCGCGTACGTGCGCCACACGCGGCGCACCTACGACGTGATCCTCTCGGACTCGACGCACCCGGTCTTCGCCGGCAACGGCGCGCTCTACACCGTCGAGTACTTCCAGGATTGCGCCCGCCGCCTCAAGCCGGGCGGCGTGTTCTCGACGTGGCTACCCGTACACGACCTTCGCTTCGACGACTACGTCACCATCCTCCGCAGCCTGCGCGCGGCCTTCCCCTACATCTACGTCTGGCACACCTCCGTCGGGCGCAACCAGTGGACCATCGTCAACGCCTTCACCCGGCCGCTGCACGCGCCGTACAGCTCGCTCGAGGAGCGCATGGCCGAGCCGAAGCTCGCCACCGATCTCGCGCAGATCTATTTCACCAGCCCCGTGGACCTCATGGGCCTCTACCTCCTCGGACCGCACGAAGTCAACGGGCTCGCCACCAGGATGCGCCAAGTGATGAGGGAAACCCGGGGCCCATACGTGACCGCCTCTTGGCCTCGCGCCTCTCGAAGAGTCTGGCACCAGTTCAACACCGACGACAACCTGTACATCGAGTTCGTCGCCGCGCGCGCCGCCAACAACACCTCCCGTGAGCGCCTCTTCGCCCAGGCGTTCCCGAAGCTCCTCAGCCTGCGCCCCGCCGGCGCCGTCTTCCTCGACCTGCGCGACCTCGGCGACGAGCGCGGCGGCGAGGTCGTCCAGCATCTCGGCCGGCGGTGGTGGAGCTCCAACCGGATCCTCAGGGGCCGCCTCTACGAGCTCGCCGGCCAGGTCCACCGCGCCCGCGCCGAGTGGCGCCGCGCGTTGCGCGACGACCCGGCCGACGAGGTGGCCCGCGACCTCCTCGGCATCACCGAGCGCGCGCTCGAGGACGCAAAGGGCCTCACGCCGCCCGCTACCTCATACGTCGAGATCGGCCTCTACCACCTCGGCCGCGACGAGTACGACCTAGCCGCCGCCGCCTTCGAAACCGCCCTCGAACACGACCCCACCTACACCGCCGCCCACGACTTCCTCGCCCGCACCCGCTTCAAACAGGACCGCCTCGACGACGCCCTCGCCGTCACCGTCCACATGCGCCGACACAGGCCCACGCCGTCGACCTTTGAGTACGTGTATCTCATACGCGAACTCGTCTACGCGCACTGGCGCGCGCAGACCCTCCAGAACGACTCGCTGGCGTGGCTCACACTCGCCGACTCCGCCCTGTTCGTTCAGGAGGACGACGCTGCCGCCGAAGCGGCCGAGGCCGCCGTGGAAACAGCACCGGCCAAGGCACACGCACTGCTCGCCGAGATTGAGATCACGCGCGGCAACTTCATGGCGGCGGCTGAACATGTCCGGCACCTGCTCGAGGCAGACCCGCAGTACTCCCACGCACGGCTGATGCTTGATGAACTGCCGATGTGGCGCGAGTTCCCCGTCCGCGAGATGGCCCTGGATCTGGTCGGCGACGCAGAGGGCCGCTCGAGAGCAATAAGGGTTCTCTCGATGCTGAAGCCCGAGCCGCCCCGGCCGCGGGGCCGCCTCGAGAAGGCGGCGTACCATTACGCCCGCGGCTTCGCCTTCTGGGAGCAGCTCAACTTCGCCGGCGCCAGGAGGGAGTTCGAACTGTCAATCCGCTTGGAAGGCACATTCATACCCCGCTACATCGCCCTCGCGCAACTTGCGATCGCTGCAGATACGTACGATGCGGGTCTCGACGCGCTGGCAGCGCTGGAAACGGCAGCTCCAGGGGCCGGCAAAGGATGGGGCGACGCCATCAAGGCGCGCCGGCTCCTCACGGCGCGAAAGGCCCTCGAGCAGGCCGGCGGCAACCCCACCGCCCGTCAGCTCTACGACGTCGGCATGGCATACGTCGGCAGCCTGCTTTACGAGGAAGCGCTCGAGTACCTCCTGAAAGCGGAGCGGATGGAGCCGAACGACACGATCACGCTGCTCAACATCGCCGGCTGCTACAACATAACGTGGCGGCTCGACAAAGCCATCGAGTACTACGAGAAGGTGCTCGCCATCGATCCCGAAAACGCCGACGCCAAGCGGCTCCTCGAACAAACACGCGAAAAGATGAAACCGCCGAACTCAGGCGACACCATACCTCATTCTCCCGCACGCCCGCATTAGGTTGCCGTCTACGCCGAGTCAGGTCGAACTACGTACGGTGTGCCCCGAACTCATGCTGTCGCTGCTAACGAAACCGCAGGGGCTGTCTTGATCGGCTCAATCTCGTCGCCAGCCATGGTCAAGGCAGGGGGATGCAGCGTTCTTCCACTGCGCGCCTTCGGTATCTGGTAACATCCAAACCGCGAGAGGTGTGGTTACACGTGAGGAGCTCGTCCAGATCGCGCCGTTGCCTCTCCAGTTCCTTCTGTATCACTGGATGCGCCAGGACCCTTTTCTCCTCAGCGGGCAGCTGGAATTCTTGGCCCGTAGCATTCAGCACATAATCATCCACGGCTTCGTACACACGCCTTGCAGCCCACGCCACTTCCTGCGGGTCACCAGTCTGTCGTGCTCTCAGGCTGTATGCGATGCACGCTGCTGCATCTTCAGCCCAGGGTTCTTCCGTACACCACGCCCTGCTCTCCTCCTGTGGGATAAGTGCCATGCATTTGTCTAGGTCCTGAGCAACGCTGCGAGAGAAGTCCCCACGGAGAAGATCGTCCCACAGCCCATCCAGAATCGTCCTCAGCGTACCCGCGTCTCCCCGCTTGGCTACTTGTTGATAGCGGATATATGCCGGGAACAGGCGTTCGGCGCACGACACGGCGAACAACAACCTCAAGTCCCATGACAATTCGCCGAGCTGTGTCACGAGAAGTTGCTCATCAAAGGTGAATAGCGACATCTCATCCTCATTAAGGCCACACTGCCGTAAACGCATCAATCAGCCGCCCGCCCGCAGCTTCGATTGCCTCAACGCGCTCCTGACACATCTGAGGAATAGGTGGCCTAGTCGGGAACACCATGCCTATTTCCTTTAGCTCAGAGGCGGCATCCCTATTGTTGCGCGTGTCTGGGTTGGTTCCTGTCGGCGCCGACTCAGGCCGAACTACGTATGGTATCCCCCGAATTCGGGTCTTGAGGGATACCCGGATACTGCACCATGCCGCGGTCGTGGCATACAATAGCAGCCGTTGGCTTGACTTGCCTACTGCCCTGAAGCAGGAGGCGCTGTGAATGATTCCGGGCGCTCCAGGAAACAAACCTCAACAAGCGCGTCGTCCACGCCTTCAGTTGTCAAGTACTGGTGCCCGGGCCCATCTGATCGAAGCAGCCCTTCCATGAGGCCTACGCAATGCCACCAACCATCTCTTGTATTTGCCCATGGGAAGACAGCCGTCTCGTCCTTCCCCGATACGCGCCTCAAGGCAACCCTAGGCTGGACATCTACAACAACTGCGACCAACTCTGCTAGGTTCGCAACCTCGATCCCCTCAAGACGATGCAAATCCACTTGTTCATGCTTTCCACGGGCAAGGCCTTGAAAAGCGTTCTTGAGTACCTCAAGAAAGTCGCGAGACTTCGTGTCGAACCGAACACTCGCACCATAGGCACCAGCATAGTAGTCTAGCGCGGTCTCCATAGATGACCTCACCCTCGTTCTGAGACGTTCTGCCAAGGGCAGTCCCACTCATTCCACGGGTTGTAGTCCCAATTAGGGGCACACCATACCCCATTCTCCCGCACGCCCACATTAAGTTGCCATCGGAACCGATGCCAGCCCGAGTTACGTACGGTGTGCTCCCTTAGGGACGCGCGAGCCTACCGGCCGCCGCCGGAGCGGACGATGGGTGCCGAGAGAAGCGTTGACCCCGACGGCGAGGGCGTCGTCACCCCGCTGCGCGGCGGCGTCAGGCCCGTCGCCCGGTAGTAGCGGTCCAGCGCCTCCGGCATGTACTGCTGGAGCTGTGCGATCCGGTGCGCGTCGCTCGGGTGGGTGGAGAGAAACTCCGGCGGCTTGCCGCCCCGCGCCTCGCTGAACTTCATCATCCGCTGCCAGAAGTACACCGCCTCGCGCGGGTCGTAGCCCGCGTCGGCCATGTACATCAGCCCGATGCGGTCCGCCTCGTACTCGTGCTTGCGGCTGTAGGGCAGCGCGACGAACAGCGTCGTGCCGACCCCGTAGGCGGCCATGATCAACTCGCGGTTCTCGCGCTCCTGCTCCTTGGTTGCCACGGCCACGGCCGCCTGCCCCGCCAGCACGAGCAGCCCCATCGAGATCCGCTCCGCGCCGTGCTTGGCGACCGCGTGCCCGACCTCGTGCGCCATCACCGTCGCCACGCCCGCGTCGTTGCCGCACAGTGGAAAAATTCCGGTGTAGAATCCGATCTTGCCGCCCGGCAGGCACCACGCGTTGATCGTGTCCGGCTTGTCGAACACGGTGTAGTCCCACTCGTAGTGGTCGAAGCCGGTCACCGCGGCGATTCGCCGCCCCACGCGCGTCACCTGCGCGTTGTAGCCCGGGTTGGCCGAGATCGCGGTGCTCGAGCGCATCTCGTTATACGCCGAGAGCCCCATCGAGATCTCCTGGCTCTCGGGAATGAAATTGAGCGCTTTCCGCCCCGTCACCGGCACCGTGTAGCAGCCGATGAGCAGCACGCCGGTCAGCACCACGGCGACGACAACGGCCGTGCAGTTTGCCCAGAACCTATGCACGCGCATCAGAACGCCTCCCCGGGCCGTTCGGCCCGAAACAGTCTATCCATCCCCAAGGAGCCGGCCGCCGCACCGTGCACAGAGACAACCCGCCCCATACGCTATTCATAACACCTTGGACGAATCCAGGAATCCCGTATTCGCCCTTCCTCCACCCGTATTTTCGGCCATGCCGACGCCCCGTTTCAACCATTTTCCCCCACTCGTCCGGCAGCCGCGCCGACCACGCGCAACCCGGCCTTGACTTCCCCGCGCCGACCCTGAAGATAGGGAGGCACGTCTCAGACAACACCGGAGGCCTGAGTTCCATGAAGCTGTCCATGTCGCTGGCCTGCGCCGTGGCCGTGGTCCTGGCCGCGGCCTGCACAAACACGGCCGAGGAGGCCGAGCCACACACCTTCCCCAAACCGACACTCAAAGGCACCGTCAGCATCGAGGAGACGCTGGCCGCCCGGCGTTCTATGCGCGCGTACGCGACCCGCCCGCTCAGCGACGAGCACCTCGGCCAGCTCCTCTGGGCCGCGCAAGGCATCACTGCAAAAGGGCGCGGCCTGCGCACCGCGCCGTCGGCCGGCGCGCTCTATCCGATCGAGATCTACGTCTTCCTCGACGACGGCGTGCACCACTACGCGCCTCGAAACCACGCGCTGACCCTCGTCAAGGCGGGCGACCAGCGCGCCGCCCTCGCCCGGGCCGCCCTAAGCCAGCCCTGCGTCCGCAACAACGCCGCCGTGATCCTGATCGCCGCCGAGTACGCGCGTACCGCCCGCAAGTACGGCAACCGGGCCAAAATGTACGTGGACATCGAAGCCGGCTGCGTCTGTGAGAACGTCCTGCTGCAGGCCGTCGCGCTTGACATCGGCGGCGTCCCCGTCGGCGCCTTCCGCGACGCCGAGGTCAAGGCGCTCGCCGGCCTGCCCAAGGCCGAGACGCCCATCCTCCTCATCCCCCTCGGCTATCCGCCCGGGAAGGAGTGAACCACGGAGAGCACGGAGCAGCAGATCCTCCGTGCTCTCCGTGCCCTCCGTGGTTGTGTTCCTTCTTCCGCTTTCCTCCGCGGAGCCCAGACCGCATAATGGTCGCATGGCAACGACGAACCAACAGCCCCGGATATTGCTGGCCTCGCGCTCGCCCGAGCGGCGGCGGATTCTTGAGGCGCTCGGACTCGGTGTTGAGTCCGTCGCCACCGGGATCGAGGAGGATGCCGGGCCGGAAGTCGCTCCACGCGAGCTTGTTGCCGCGCTCGCCTCAGCTAAGGCCGACGCCGCGATCAGGCTCGATTCCGGCCACGACCTCATCATCGCCGCCGACACAGTAGTCGAGTGCGACGTCGCCATCCTCGGCTCGCCCCGGACAGACGCCGAGGCGCGCGAGATGCTCCGGGCGCTTTCGGGCCGCACACACACCATCGTCACCGGCCTGGTTGTCGTTGCGCCGCGGACGGGCAAGCGGGCCAACCGCGTTGTGGAGACCGAGGTGACCTTCCGCACCCTCGACGAGCAGACGATCGAGGCGTACGTCCGCACGGGCGAGCCGCTGCACAAGGCCGGCGCCTATGGCATCCAGGGCCTCGGCGCCCTGCTGGTCGAGCGCGTGGACGGCTCCCACACCAACGTCCAGGGCCTGCCCATCGAGGCGCTCGCCGAGTGCGTCGCCGAGGTCGGGTTCAATCTGCCCGACCTCGTTGAACCCGGCAGCCTGAGGGCCGAGCGCCCATGACGCTGCGCATCGGCACGCTCGAGCTCGCGTCCAACGTGGTGCTGGCGCCGCTGGCCGGGTTCACGGACTCCGCCTTCCGCCGGACCGTGCGGCCGCTCGGCGGCCTGGGTCTCGCGACCACCGAGCTCGTCAGCCCGCGCGGCCTGCTCCGCGACGCCGGCCGCACGCGCACGATCGCCCACGTTGCGCCCGACGACGCGCCGCTCGCGGTGCAGTTCTACGGCGTCGAGCCCGACGTGATGGCCGAAGCCGCCCGCTGGGCCGCCGCGCACGGCGCTGCCGCGATCGACATCAACATGGGCTGCCCGGTGCGCAAGATCACCCGCCACGGCGCCGGCGCCGCCATCCTCAACCACCCGGACGAGGTGCTTGCCCTCTGCAAGCGCCTCGTCAATGCTGTCACGGTCCCCGTGACAGCCAAGATGCGCCTCGGACCGGCGCCGGGCGAGCTCGTCGCTCCTGAGCTCGCCACCCGGCTGCGCGACGCCGGATGCGCGGCCATCACCATCCACGGCCGCTACACGGTGCAGAAGTATTCGGACCCCGCCGACCTCGACGGCATTCGCGCCGTCGTCCAGGCGTCCGCCGGCATCCCCGTCATCGGCAACGGCGACATCCGCGCACCCGAGGACGCACGCCGTATGATCGAGGCCACCGGCTGTGCCGGCGTCGCCATCGGCCGCGCCGCCTTGAGTAACCCCTGGATCTTCCGCGACACCCATGCCCTCTTGACCACGGGGCGCGTACCCGAGCCACCCTCGGAGCAGGAACGTGTCGAGCTCGTCATCAAGCACTTCCGGCTCTCGATCGAGGCCAACGGTGAGCGACGCGCCTGCCTCCAGTTTCGCAAGTGGATCCCCCGCTACGCCAGAAAAATCCCCCGCCTCCGCGCCCACCGCGACCTCGCCCAACACCTCTGCACCCCCGCCGAGCTCGAGAACGCGCTGCTGTAGGGCGGGTCGCCGTCGGCCCGCCGCCTCTGCGTTCTCTGCGCCTCTGCGAGAGAAAAAAGCAAGTGGCTCTCGCAGAGGCGCAGAGAACGCAGAGAAAGAAAAACGTGGCCCTAAGCGTGTCGAAGGGCCGCGCGCAATCAGTGCCATCTGTGAGATCTGTGGCTAATCCCTACTTCACCTCGACGAGCCGGTAGCGCTGCGTGCCGATCCCGCGGCGCTCGAGTGCGCGGAGCTGCACGAACGGGTCCTTGTAGTGGATGCGCTCGAACAGGTGGCCTTTCGTGCCCAGCTCCCGCCCCTTCGGCAGCGAGTTCGGCAGCACGTCGGGCGCGTCCACCAGATCGAGCGACGCCTTCTCGATCGCCACCATGTCGCGCGACGCTACGATCCCCACGTCCGGCACGAGGGCCGGCGTCGAGAACCCCCAGCAGTCGCACAGGTAGGTGACCTGCAGCAGCACGTTGATGTGGAACACCGCGCCGGGCGGGAACGTGTCGAGCACGGTCTTCGTCGAGAGCGCCATGCCTTCCTGGAAGACCTTGAAGCCCCCCGGGTCCACCGCGATCGCGTGCTCCGGGCACGCCGCCACGCAGTGCATGCAGTAGGTGCAGTTGTGGTAGAAGACCGTGTAGGTGCCGTCGTCCTTGAACTTGTTGGCGCCGTAACGGCATGCGCGGATGCACGCCTCGCAGTGCGTGCACTTATCGGCGTCCCACGTCATGCCGCCCTCGAGCGCGTGGATCCCCCCGCGCGTCGGGCCCGTCACGCACCCCATGGCGATATTCTTGCACGCGCCGCCGTAGCCGCAGCAGCCGTGCCCCTTGACGTGCGACAGGTTCACCAGCACGTCGGCGTCGTGGATCTCGCCAGCGACCTGGATCTCTTTGAGCCCGTTGAGGCTCACCGGCTTGGGGTAGAAATACCGGTCCTTGAACCCCGTGGTCGCCGCCAACGGCGCGCCGAGCACCTGCTCGGTGTAGCCGCGCTGCGCCGCGCTCGCCACGCTGCCCGCCACGTCGGTCAGGAACGGCTTGCCGCCTGCCTCCTTGATCTTCTGCACCAGCACGCGCACGAACACCGGGTGGATCGTCGTGTAGCCGATGCCGACGCCGAGGTGCATCTTCACCGCCACCCGCTTGTCCTTCATGACGGGTGCGAAGTCGAGCCGGTCGAGCAGCCGCTCGAACCTCTTCGGCAGCGTCTGCCCCGCCTCCGCCAGCTCGAACCCCACCGACGCAAACAGCACCTCCGAGGCCTTTGCCCGCTTCTTCGATGCCGCCTCCCTGGCGGACACCTTCTTCTTCGCCGCCGGCTTCCCGGCGGCCGCTTTCTTCTTGGCCGTCTTCTTTGCCGCCGGCTTCCCGGCGGCCGCCTTCTTCTTCGCCATATCGTCCTCTCTGCGTTCTCTGCGCCTCTGCGAGAGATCAAGGTGTCATGGATGCCACCTCACGCAGAGACGGAGAGCACGCAGAGCCATGGCAGGGAAGCCTTGAGCGGCGCGTCAGCGCCTCCCCTTCGCGCCTCAGCGTCTTTGCGTGAGGTCTGTGGTGGAGGTGAGGGGATTCGAACCCCTGACCCCGACATTGCGAACGTCGTGCTCTACCAACTGAGCTACACCCCCACCGACGGAGCGCACCCCCTTTTTTACACCGCCCCCCTCCCTCCGTACAAGCCCGAAAAACCATCAGCCTATGATAGGTAATGCCACCGGCTGATGGTCATGAGGCATATAACTTGGAGTGTCCTGTGCCCGTGTAGCGCAGCAACGCTCGGGGGTCATTGTTGGCCGAGGCCAGCGTCCGGTCGACCCGGGCGCGCAGTTGGCTAAAG
>Ga0180432_10001587_pt1 | contig 35849 bp, 31 predicted proteins | sample SS_ome_10_FD_132414 | JGI IMG/M metagenome (GOLD analysis project Ga0180432, IMG submission 132414) | Hypersaline lake sediment archaeal communities from the Salton Sea, California, USA - SS_1_MS_2 metaG | ecosystem: Environmental > Aquatic > Non-marine Saline and Alkaline > Hypersaline >... | reverse complement strand
TCATCATCTCGATCAACAACACAAAATCGTCAATTCGCTCTGTAGTAATGGTCAGTTCGGTATCCATCCCCAGAGCTTACCAGGAAATTCAGCTTTTGACCAGCCGATTACGCGAATGGTGAGCAGTCATGATAGAGTTCTTCCAATTCAATCTCACGATTAAGGAGGAACAAATGGGGTGACAGACAGACGATTGAATCATCACTGTTTTACCTCATCGGCGCTGTTTTGTCCATTATACACTAACAGGGTAATCACCAGCCCGGTTTGTCTATCAGAGACCTACGGAGTATAATTATCACTCAGCCTGTAACATCGTGTAGCGCGAAAGTGAAAGGGAGCAAGCCAATGAAAATCGTCCTCGATGCGATGGGTTCCGACAACTATCCTATTCCCGACGTCGAAGGGGCGGTGCTGGCGGCGCGTGAATGGGGCGACGAGATCGTCATCGTCGGGCGCGAAGGTGACATCCAGCGGGAATTAGCCCGCCACGACACCGCTGGCCTCAAACTGAGATTAGTCCACGCCCCAGAGGTCATCGAGATGGACGACGATCCTGCCTGGGCCGCGCGGAAGAAAAAGAACTCGTCCATGCACCTGGGTATGGGCCTGGTGCGCGATGGCGAGGCCGATGCTTACGTTACCGCTGGGAACACGGGCGGCGTGCTGGCGGTGGCCACGCTGCACACCTTGCGCCGCATCCGGGGAGTCAAGCGCCCGGCGCTGGTCGCGATCCTTCCAATGCCGGCCGGACGCGTCGTCGCGCTCGACATTGGCGCCAATGCCGACTGCCGGCCCGAGTACCTGCTCCAGTTCGCGCTGATGGGCAGTGTCTATGCGCGAGCGGTACTGGGCTGCGCCAGACCTCGCGTGGCGCTGCTCTCCAACGGCGAGGAGCCGGGTAAGGGAAACGCGCTGGTCAAGGAAACGTACAAACTGCTGGCCGATTCTGACCTGAACTTTGTCGGCAACGTTGAGCCTAAAGAGGCGATAGATTGCCACGCTGACGTCGTCGTCAGCGATGGCTTTACCGGTAACGTTTTTATCAAGACGCTCGAGGGTACGGCCAAGATGCTGACCGGCTTTATCCGCGACGAGATCAAGGCCAGTCCACTGACGGCGGTAGGTGGGCTGTTGGCGAAACCGGCCTTTGGTCGCGTGGCGCGGCAGGTGGACCCATTCGAGGTGGGTGGGGGGCCGTTGCTGGGCGTCAATGGTGTGGTCATCGTCGGCCACGGTCGCTCCAACGGGCGCGCCATCAGAAGCGCCATCGGCCAGGCGCGTAAAGCGGTACAGGGCAGGGTCGTGGAGGCGATTCACAATGGTTTGGCAAAGGAGTAGGAATGAGAAAACGTAGACGTGTAGTCGTGACCGGCCTAGGGGCTATGACCCCCCTGGCGCTGACGCTGGAAGAAACGTGGGAGGGGCTGCTGGCCGGCCGTTCCGGCATTGGCTCCATCACCCAGTTCGATGCCTCAGAGTTGCCGGTGCGCATCGCTGGCGAGTTGAAGGGCTTTGATCCCGAACGATACATCAATTTTAAAGAGGCGCGGCGCATGGCGCGCTGCTCGCAAGTAGCCGTGGCGACGGCCCAGGAGGCGCTGTCGGACGCCGGACTGGCCCTGCCGCTGGCCGAGGGGGAACGGGTCGGCGTGGTTGTAGGGAGCGGCGTCGGAGGCATGGAGCGCGCGCTCGCAGGGATAGACACGTTCCGCGCCAAAGGGATCGGTCGAGTAAACCCCTTCATTCTCACCTCGATGTTGGTGAACATGCCGTCCCACCACGTGAGTTACTGGGCCGGAGCCAAGGGGCCGATCAGCACCGTGGTCGCCGCCTGCGCCACGGGCACGCAGGCCGTGGGGGAGGCCAGCGAGTTCATCCGCCGGGGCACGGCCGACGTGATGATCTGCGGAGGCGTGGAGGCACTGATCCATTTCACTCCCATCGTCGGATTCTATGCTATGCGGGCGCTTTCCACCCGCAACGAAGAACCAGAGCGGGCCAGCCGTCCCTTCGACGCCGAACGCGACGGCTTTGTCTTTAGTGAGGGCTGTGCTATATTCGTCCTGGAATCGCTGGAACACGCCCAGGCGCGTGGAGCGCGTATCCGCGCCGAGGTGCTGGGCCACGCCTCCTCGTCCGATGCTTTCCACGTGGCGCAGCCGGACCCGGAGGGCCTGGGGGCCAGCCGGGCCATGCAGTGGGCGTTAGACGACGCCGGAGTTGCGCCGGCCGACGTGGGCTACATCAACGCCCACGGCAGCAGCACGCCGATCAGCGACCCTATTGAGACCCAGGCGATCAAGCGGACGTTCGGCGAGCACGCCTACGCGGTGCCCGTCAATTCGACCAAGTCCATGATCGGTCACGCCATGGGGGGAGCCGGGGCGATCGAGGCCGCCGTGTGCGTGCTCACCATTGAGCGGGGCGTGATACACCAGACGCTAAACTTGGATAACCCCGACCCAGAGTGCGATCTGGACTATGTGCCGGAGGGACCGCGTCAGGCGGACGTGCGGATTGCGCTCAAAAACTCCTTTGGCCTGGGTGGGCAGAACGCCTGCCTGGTGCTGGGGCGCTACGAGGAGTGAAAATGCGTATCATCCGTAACGAACGCCGCATCCGCGTGTTGGGTCTCGTGGGCCAGTATGGGGCGCTGGCCGGGCTTGCCGTATTGCTCATCACCCTGTTCATTTTTTGGTCGAGACCGAATTGGATGCTGGCGAGCACGGCGGTGGGCTACCTGTGCATATTTGTAGGAGGGCTGTTTGCCGACCGGTACGCCGGCCTCTTTGCTCATCACGAGGCGCTGGCCGAAAAACTAAAGTACCTGGGGGGGCGCTACACGCTCCTGCAATACGTTCTCCCCGCCTCCCACGTCCTCCTGGAGCCCGGCGGCTGCACCGTCTTTGTCATCAAGACCCAGGGGGGACAGGTAACTTGCAGGGATGGCAAGTGGGAACATCGGCAACGGAGCAAGTTCCTCCGGCTGTTTGCGGGACAAAAAGTGGTGGGTAATCCTCACTTGGAGGCCGAGCGCGAGGCGCGCAAGTTGGAACGCTGGTTGACCAAAAGACTGCCCGACGCTGATATACCGGTGCGTCCGGTCGTTCTGTTTGTTAACCCGGACGTCACGCTGGAGGTCAACGATGCGCCCGTACCGGTCTTTTACGGCAAGAAGGTGAAAGCCTGGCTGCGGGGGCCGGGCAAGCTCGAGCCGCTGCCTTCCGATGTGCACAGCCGACTGGCCAAGGTGCTGGGGGTTGGGTGATGAACCCGCCCTACGGTTGCGTCACGGTTAAGCCGGGTCTGCCCCTCCAACCCCAGAATCACTGAACGCTCCGAATGCCTCTCCTCTTTTTACACATCGAGAAGCAGTTCGTCCAATCGGTGAAGCACATAGTCGGGTTGGATTTCAGAGGTGGTCAGCAGTTCCGGCGTGGTGACGCCGGTGAGGACGACCCCCGTCGCCATGCCCGCCTCCTGGCCCATCAGTACGTCCGTCTCCAGCCGGTCGCCGACGATGATACACTCTGAGGCCGGAAGCTGCAACCGGTCGAGGATGGCGCGGGCGGTGATGAGCGACGGTTTGCCGACGATCACCTCCACCCGCTTGCCAGTGCATTCCTCGATGGCCCCGATGACGGCCGCCGCGTCTGGCAGGCCGCCCTCGGGGGTGGGGCAGTAGCGGTCGCCGTTGGTGGCGACGAAGCGCGCCCCAGCCCGCACCGCATCAAACGCTATTCGGAGCTTGCGGTAATCAAAGGTGCGGTCGAAGGAGGCGACGACAAACTCGACCGCGTCCGGCTCCTCGACCAACCGGAACCCCGCCGCGAGCAGTTCCCCCAAGAGCGGCGCTTCCCCTACCACGAACAATCGCGCCCCTGGAGCCTCCCGCTCCAGCCAGCGGGCCAGCACCCAGGAAGAGTTGATGACCTCGTCCAGCGCGGTGGGGATACCGAGGCGGGTCAGCTTGGCGGCATAGTCGGCGCGGGTCTGGATGGGTTTGTTGCTGAGGAAGAGGAGGCGCGAGCCGCGCGCCCGCAGCCTCTCCACCGTGCCTTTGGCCCCCGGCAGAAGCGCGTCCCCCAGGTAGACGGTGCCGTCCAGGTCCAAGACGTAGCCGGAAAAGAGCCGGTCAACCGCCATGGGCGATCAATGGCAGGTACGTGCGCGGCCACGGCTCCAGGACAAAATCCCGCGTGACGACGGTGTCAGTGACGATGAGCACATCGGTGATGGTGGTCGGGTAGTAGGTCGCCGCCCAAGCGGTGACGGTATAACTGCCGCTGGGCAGGGGCAGGGAATAGAGCCCGCTGGCTCCGGTCGAGGCGGTGAAGGTGTAGTTATGGGTGGGCACAAAGGCACCAACAGTGGCTGGAAGAGGATGGCCCGTATCCAGCGCGTGGACCGTGCCGGAAAGGTAACCGCCCGGCAACAAGCGGCCCAGGTGGGCGATGGTGGCGATGGCGGCGCGGGTGAAATCGGCGTAATAGTCCAGGTCGAGCGTGGAGAGCGTGTCCGACGTAGAGTGGTAGTAGGGCGTGGAGTCGCCCATATCCTCGATAGCCAGGAAGGCCGGGTAGCCCTGCTCGAGGAAACTCCACTGATCGCTGGCGTTGATGGGCCAGACATTGCTGAAGCGACTGGGAACCAGGCCCAGCCCGTAGACGCCGATCACGTCTGAGAAGATGCGGGTCAGTTCCAGAGAGCCTGTCACGTCGCTGCGGGCGTATAGGTCAATGGCCTGGTTGGCGTCGGAATTGTAACCGATCATGTCCAGGTTGACCACGCCCTGGATGTTCTCGCCGCACGCCTTGCGGTCGGCGGCGTAGGCGGCGCTGCCGCGCAGTCCTTGTTCCTCGCCTGTGAAGAGCACAAAGCGCAGGGTGTGGGTAAAGCGCTGGGGCGCCAGCAGCCGGGCTGCCATCAGGACGGCGACGGAACCAGAGCCATTATCGTCGGCGCCAGGGGCGAGAGAACTCGGAGGCATATCGTCCACGTGGGCGGTGATGAGACAGATCTCGTCAGACTCTCCCGCGCCGGGTTTTTCGGCCACCACGTTGCGCCAGTGGTTGCCGCTCCAGACGTAATTGTGGTAGGTGACGACCAACCCATATCCGGCGAACTGTTCGTAGGCGTAGCGGGTGGTCATAGAGATTGGCTGGGCATAATAGGTGTTGCGGGTGGCGATGGTGTAGAGCGATCCCGCCACGACGACCGGTCGCTCGCCGGTCAGGCCCGCCAGCTCGTGCTCCAGTGTCTGGGTGGTGACCTGTGAGACGATGTAGGCCACGACGGGATCGTGAGCGACGGATTCCGGCAGGTCGGTCGGCGCGGCGGAGGAGACACTGCCCAGAAGGAGCAGCAGGGCCAGGCTGGCCAGCAGCGCGGGTAGGATCACCCGTAGCGGGCGGGGCATACGGGGAGGAGTGGATTCTGAGCTCATCATTATCTCAATCCCGATGATACCACAAGAATGCTTAGAAGGGTAGCGCGATGGCTGGGACAGCGAGTCAGTGTGGGCAAATTGGCGATGCGCCTCGCACTATTGTGAGCAGTCGTCCTTGTTAGTAGATGGTGTAGATGAACGACGTCACTTTGGGAAACAGTGTGTCGGCCAGTAATCGCCAGGCTGGCGCGACTCTCACGTCAGGGTAGGCGGCGCACAATTCCTCCACCGTCCGATACCCCAACACCAGTGGAACGAGCTGCAACGGCGGGAAGCGAATCTCTCCATCGTCGCCAAAGTCCAAGTTGGCGACCTCGGTCATCCGCCCGGCCTCAAAGCGCAGCAACAGGCTCTCGTGGTACAGGTTCAGCCTCACGTCGCACATTAGTCCGGCGAACGGCGACTCGGCGACTCGGCGCTCGAGCACAGGAGCCAGCGCGCGCAACAACGCGACCAGGTCTGGGACGTGAATTTGCCAGGCGTAAGCGCCCAAGTCGTGACTGTCCAGCGAGCGGGCCAGGCGCATCAGGGCGCAGTTGGCGGGCAGATTGAGCCGGATGCCGGGCTTTTCACGCTCCAGGGCCAGCGTCTTGAGGTGGTGCAGAACGGCCAGTGCTGCATCGAACCCCAGGCGCGAGACTTCGCCTGCCACCAACTCTTGGCCAAAGTGGTGCTTGGGGAGGCGCACGTATCCTGTGGCCCGTCCACCTGCATCCTGAACGAGCCAGGTCTCGCACTCGGTCTCTGTTCCAATCGAGTGCGTCAGCAGATAGCGCCACGTTGCCTCGTTGCGGGCAGCGTGGATGGCGATCTCTTGGGCGGCCTCGTCGTAGAACCGCATTAGCGTGGGCAGATCGTCGAGCGTGACCAGGCGAAAGGTGAACGGCGTCTCCGGTGGAGCAGGGACGTGGCGGAGTTCTATCCGCAGCCCGCCTTCCAGCGGCAGCGCATACTCGTACCCAAACTGGCGGTAGTAGTAGGGGATGCCCTGGATCTGGGATAGCAGGCAGCCGCGCTCGCGCAGCCGGCGCTTGAAGTGATCCACCTGGGCGCGGATCAGCCCACGACGACGATGGTCCTCTCGAGTACCCACGATGCCCATTTCGCCGGCTGATATTTCGACGTCCTCGTAGCGCCAAACCCAGGGGATCAGGCACAGGGATGAGACGACTTGGCCACTTTGCTCATCCTCGACAAAGATCAGATCCTCCATCTGCGTGTTGGGATGGTGGGTGAACAGTCTGTGCGTCATCGCGATGGATGCTGGGCCATGGATGGCGCCGTTGAACTCGGCCACCCGCTCGACGTCGCGCTCACCGGTGGCGGTGCGTAGTATCAATCCATCTCCTAGCGGTCGCTCGTATGATGCCTTCATTCTCCTAACGTCCCCCTTCCCTTACTACCGATTGTAGCAAGTTTTCCAGATCATGGACGGTGTCTTCCCAGCAATAGTTCTCGACGACGTGACGCCGCCCGTTCGCCGCGATCTCTTGCCAGAGTTGCTGGTCCAAGAGCAGGTCTACGACCGCCCCGGCGAACGAAGCGCAATCGTCCGCCACGAGCAGGTCGCGTCCGGGCTGCGCGCCGGTGCCAGAGTTGCCCACGGCGGTCGCTACGGTGGGGCGGCCGGCGGCCATGCCGTTCAATGTTTTGACGATGACGCCCCCGCCCCTCAATAGAGGGACTACGTTGACCGCGCAGCACTCGTAAAACGGCGCCAGGTCTGGAACCTCTCCGACGACTGTCACGGCTTGCTCGGCGGCCAAGCGTCTCACGCGCTGAACGGGCGCGCCTCCCACGATGTATAATTCCGCGTCCGCTGCCCGCTGGCGGATCAGGGGCAGGATCTCTCGAACGAAATGTTGTACGGCCTCTACGTTCGCCGGCCGGTCCAGCGCACCTGTGAACAGGAGTTTGTTCCCTGCTGGGCGGCGGAGCGGGATGCGGCGCAACGTATCGAGACCCTCGAACCAGGGGGGGAGCACGGCTATTTTTTGCTCCGCTATCAGGCATTTTAGAAACTCGTGATCCTGCCTGGAGCGCACCAGTACTGTATCGTAAGAGGCCGCGTAGCGCAGCTCGGATGCCTGTGTCCTGAGCCAGTCCCACTTGCTCCAAAGGCGCAGCAGGGGCCGTTTCTCGTTACGATAGATGTGATAGGCGACCACCGAGTATAGGTCAATCTCGTCCAGCACGCGCCTGGCCCCTCGGACCAGGCTGCCGTAGCGGGTCATCATGCCGTTCACGATGACGACGTCGAAGCGGGTGCGGGCCAGCAGAGCGCGCAGGGCGCGGCGGTAACGCAGGGAGACACAGCGCCCGTACACGCGCGGTAACAGCAGCCTCCAGCCCTGTCGCCACAGACGAGGTAGCAGGGCGTGGGGGTAGTAGGGTACGGCGATGGTCTCCTCACACACGGAGCGCATAGAGGCGACCGCGCGAGCCTGCCCCGGGGTGGCAAAGGCAATCAGAGAGACAGAGTGCCGTTCGCTCAGAGAGGCAAGGTAATGGTACGTATCCTGGCCGCCGCTGTCCCGCGCCTCGGGGTGGGGCAGGAAGCGGCAAAGGAACAGTATCTTCAAACTCTATCTCCCGCTTGCCGTCTGTCGCAATCCTGTCAACGGATCCGCTTTCCCGGCAGACTCGGTGATCGGCAATGATTTTACCCGCTTCTTTCGCTTTGCTCCCCTTGAGAGAAGCGCCTGGACGTTCCGCTACCTCTCCCGCTCAGCAAGCTGGGGTGGGTCGCAGGTGACCCCTCCAAGGACTCTCTTGCTCAAAGTGAAGCCGCCGGTGTGGGTAACACCGACGGCTTGTGGCAGTCCCTGGATTGCCTCAGGACGTTGAAGTTTGAATATCTGGAAATGCCGAGATGGGCCACCGTTGTTCGGGGTGGGGTAATCGAACCTTATTTTTGTTCTTATTGGCAATTCCCCCAGCACCCCCGCCGCGATTCGAACGCGTACCACAGGATTTGGATGCTGGCGCTCTGCTGCTGCGCTAAATTAGCGTCCATACCAGGGCACCGGTCGTGTTTCTGTTGCAATGCATCCGGGCGGAAGGGGCGAGGCTGGGGGCGAAGGATTCGAACCTCCACATACGGTGTCAGAGACCGCTGTCCTGCCATTAGACGAGCCCCCAGGGTAACGAGGGATATTTTACCACAATCTTTTGACCTGCGCAATTGGCCCGGCTGCCAGGGATCGGGTTTCTCGGTTCTCCTTCAGAAGTATGTTTCGTAGCCAGAGATACCCAGTTCGTCCCGCACGATTTGCAGCTCGCTCCGTAAATTGGCGTTGACCGGGACGCCCTGCTCGCGGATGCGTTGCTCGTTCTTGTGTTCCTTCTCCCCGGCCACATAGATGCGGGAGGCGCCGGGCGCTTTGCGCGCTTCTTGGAGCGCGCGCATTATCTGACCGGTGATAAAGCGTGAGACCGCCAGCGGGATAAAGTGCTCAATGTCTATCGCCAGGAAAAAGTGACCCAGCATGTAGGGGCGGGTGGAGCCGTCGGGCGCAAAGCCCAGCAGGTCCTTCATGAACAATCCCGCACACAGTGAGGCTGAGAGCACCTCGACCATCGCCGCCAGGTCATATCCCTTGTATCCGGCCAACTCCTCCCCTGCGCCGCCCAGCGGCAAGAGCGCTGCTTGCGCTTGGCCAAAGGCCGCGAGTGCCTGTGCCGGGTCGGTTAGCGGCTCGCCTTGGGCGTCAATGACGCAGCCGGCGGGGATGGGTTTTTCGGCGCGGGCCAGCACCTCGACCTTGCCGCGCTGGATGATGGAGGTGGCCCCGTCGAAGCAGAAAGGGTGGGGGCCGTCGGACGGGGCGGCAAAGGCGATGGGGTTGGTGCCCAGCATCGGCTCGGTACTAAAGGTGGGCGCGATGGCCGGCCGGGCGTTGGTGACAGTAAAGCCCATCATTCCCTCCTGGGCCGCCATCAGCGGGTAGTAGCCGGCGATGCCAAAGTGGGTCGAGTTGCGCACAGCGACGGCGCCCAGACCGTACTGGCTGGCCTTGTCCATCGCCATCCTCATTGCACGGTAGGCGATGACGTGACCCATGCCGTGCTGGCCGTCCACCAGCGCGGTCGTCTCTGTCTCTTTGATGATCTTTATCTCGGTGGCGGTGCGGTGTTGGCCGCGCCGGATGCGGTCGTAATAGTACTTGAGCCGGCCCACGCCGTGCGATTCGATCCCCCGCAGGTCGGCGGCGATGAGCACGTCGGCACAGATGGCGGCCTCCTCCTCGGGGACGCCGAGGGCCTGGAAGGTATCCTGCATAAAGCTGGCGACGATGTCTACCGGCATGTAGGTGGTCTGTGTCATTTTGTCAATCCTCCGTGAGAAGTGATGCGTAAAACGTGAATGCCGGGTTTTCAAACAGAAACCAGGTTTTTGCTGCTTCGGGCGAAGCAGAAGCGCCTTCGCTTACAGAAAAACCTGGTTTCTCCCCCGTTAACTGGCAGGTTGTCAGGATTCGACAGTCAGCGGCGTAGGTAGGGTAAAGGAGAACGTCGTGCCGCTCGCGGAAGTGCTTTCCACCCAGATGTGCTCACCGTGCGCTTCCACGACCATCCGGCAAAAGGCCAAGCCCAATCCGCTGCCGCGCCCTTCCTGATGACCGGTGACGAATTTCTGGAACAGCCGATCCTGGATATCGGGCGGAATCCCCGAGCCAGTATCGCTGACCGAGGCGATGATGCGGGATTGGTCAGATGGGTCGGCCCGGGCTGTTACCCGTACCGTGCCGCCCTCGGGAGTGAACTTGATGGCGTTGCCGATCAGATTGTGCAACACGCGCTCAATCAGTCCCGCATCTACCCAGGCCGGAGGCAAGGTGAGCGGCACGTCGCTTTCTATGTACAGGCCCTTGTTGGCGGCCAGTAGCATCTGCGAATCCAACACGTCGGTGACGAGATTGGATAGAGATATCAGCGTGTGCTCCAATGGCATTTGCTGACTTTCCAGCCGGCTTATGTCCAGGATCGCGTTGACGAGTTCCAACAGTATGCCAGTGTTGATCTGGGCGATGTTCCACAATCGTTGTTGGCCGACCTCGAGTAGCTCGGACACGTGTTTGTCCAGGAGGGACATGGCCCCAGAGATGGCCGTGAGCGGGTTGCGCAGGTCGTGCACCATGGTGTGGACCAGATCGTCGCGCATTCTCTCTAACAGTCGCTCGTCGGTGACGTCGTGCAGCACCAACAGCCGGCCCAGCGGCGATTCGTCGGTCATCACGGACAAGTTCAGCCAGTGGATCTTGCGCGGTGGGATGTCGAACTCCCCTTCGCCGGACGACTCGTCACCAATCTGGATCCGCCGCATCTCGTTCAGTAGAGACCTCTTGGCGTGTGGGGCATGTCGCTCCAAGACGGACAACGCATCTTGTATAGGTTGGTTGATCCAATCCTCGGGCCGGCCGCCCAGTTGTAAGAGAGTGAGCGCCGGCGCATTGATGACCAACAGTTGCTCGTCCATTCCAATCAGGGCGATCCCATCGCGGCTGGACTCGATCAGGGCCTGCAAGCGGCTGCGCTCCTTGGCGATGGCATCGGCGTACTGGCGTGTTTCGGCATAGAGGCGGGCGTTGTCCAGTGCCAGAGCGATGGCCTCGGCCAGCGACTTGGCCAATAGTATATCATCTTCGGCAAAGGCAATCGGCAAGTCGCTCGCTATTTCGAGCACGCCCAGTAACCGCTCACCGCGCCGCAGAGGGACGGCCGCCTCGCTGCGGTGAGCGGGATGCGCCCCCACGCAATCCGGATCGGCGCTCACGTCGGGCACGTGCTGGGTCTCTTTTGTTCTAAAGGCGCGCCCGCTGACGCCTCGCTCGATGGAAAGCCGCTCTCCCTGGGTCACTGCCAGTTCGCCGGCCACCGCCTGGACGATCAGGTGCGTCCCTGCCTCGTCGGGCAGGAGAAGCGAGACGGCAGGCCAATCTGTCAATCTAGCGACCGCTTCCACTGCCGTTTGTGCTATGGTCTCTGGGTCGAGGTGCTCCCCTACGGTGCGGAGCGCCTCGTACAGCGTGGTCTGCCGGTTGGCCAGGCGGCGCTGCCCATCGTACATCTGTGCGTTGCGCAGAGCCAGCATGATCTGGTCGGAGGCTGACTGTATCAGGTAGGCGTGCTCGGTGTTAAAGTGGTTCGGTTTCGAGTGCATGAGCGTGAGAACGCCCAGCACCGCCGACCCGCTCACGACCGGGACTGCCATGGCAGAGCGGACCGTGTAGGGCAGGTCGGGCAGTTCCAACCAGCGGTCATTGCGCCGGGTATCGCGCACTAACGCGGGCTGGCGGTGGCGGACGACCCAGCCGGCCAGCCCTTGCTCCATCACGCTGTTCACGATGTCGCGCTGCTCTACCGGCGTCGCTCCATCGCGCGCCAGGACGCTGTGGGTCACGACCTCTCTGCCATCCAGTAGAAATATACTGCCGTTCTCCGCGCCCGTGAGAGTGGCGGACATGTTCAGTGCGTTCTGCAGCGTGGCCTCCAGGGAGGGTTGTTTGGCCACGGCGCGTGCCATGGCTACCAGGCTTTCGAACAATCGCTTCTGAGCCGCCATGTTCGCTTCGGCCTGTTTGCGCTCAGTGACGTCGTACAAAATTACGAGGTGGCCTATGGGGCGGCCGCGGCGCCAGCGGAGAGGGGATATACGCAGGTCGTAGTTGCGTCTGGTTTTCCCCCTCCCCAAACTGATCTCGGCTTGTGTCTCGGTGGGGGCGTGGAAATACTCGCTCAGGCCCGGAATATCGGCCACCACCTCGGCAATTGGTCGCCCCAGTGTTTCGGCCGATGGACGCCCAACTATGTTCTCGGCGGCCGGGTTGACGTCCACGACGTGATGTTGCGCGTCGAGTACGAGCACTCCATCACTCATACTATCTATGATGGCGTTGCGCGCCACCGGTACGACGTCGAATAATCGGAACCTCAAGATGCCCCAGGCCATCGTCAGGCCGGTTACAGTAAAAGCGAAAGGGGTCAGGTCCAAAGGGGACGGTATCAGACGGTAGACGGATAGCACGTTCGCTGCCAGTGGTACCAGTGCGCCGATCAACAAAACACAAACCTGCTCGCGGTATGGGTGCGTTGAGCGGAGTAATGTCCGAACGAGCAGGAAACCGCCCAGCAAAAGCACTCCATAAGTGTACACTGTATGGATCCAGCGCACCGCCGTGCCATAGGTGGCGCTCCACAGCGATAGCGAACCACTGGTCTCCAGGCCGACGCTGCTCCAGTACAAATGGTGCCAATCGTTGGTCCAGACCAGCAGCAGTATGATTAGCGGCTCGAGGGCCAGGATCGCTATGTTGCGGGGTGTAAGCCATCTCTCTCGGCCGGTGTATTGGAGCACAAAGATCAGCCAAGACATTGGCACGGCGACGATGCCCAGGTAGCGAGCCTTGGCCCAGAAGAGCTTGGTCGGCAGATCCGCGCTGACCAGGCGCAGGGCGTACACCAGCGACCACTCGGCTACGGCCAGCATAAGCGCCACGAACGGTGTTATGCCAACAGCCGGCCGGCGCCTCCAGGCATAAAAGGCCAACCAGGTGGCGAGCGCCGTTGATATGAGCAAAGGAAACACCAGAGGAGTGTATTGCCAGTTCATGTCATACCGTTATCTCTCGGCAAGCGTTCACCAGAGGAAAGAACCGCTATACCTATGAAAAGCGCAGGGGTGAGGCATATTCCGCCAGTTGGGCGAGGTCTCTGACCAAAGCCCCCCACTCGACTTGAGGCGTCCGCCTCGGTCGGAGACCTTTGGCGTACGTCTCTCCGTACTGCAACGTTAGAGCAGTTATACCCACAATATGCTGCCGTCCCACGTAATTATACACAAATTAACGCAAATAGGCGAATGGCAGCCATCGAGCGACCGGGGCAAAAAAAGCCCTCCTCACGGCTGCTCCACAGTTGCGTTAAACTGGTTGGAAGGGTTACCTCTAGGCGACCTCGATTCCCTCTCCCTCCACCACCTCGCCGATGATCCAGCAGGGCAGGCCTTGGCCGGAAAAGAGAGCGGTGAGCCTCTCCAACTTTTCCGGCGGGACGGCGGCGAGCAACCCGCCGGAGGTCTCCGGCGTGAAGAGCAACAGTTGCATTTCCTCCGAGAGGCCGGGCGGGAAGTCTACCCACCGGGCGTAACCGTCCCGGTTGTTGCACGAGCCGCCGGGGAAGAGATTGTCGTCGGCGTATTGCTTGGCTCCGTCCAGGAAAGGAATCGCGTCCAGGTAGAAGCGGAAGCGCGCGCCGCTCCGCTCAACCATCTCGTAGCCGTGGCCCAGCAGTGCAAAGCCGGTGACGTCGGTGCAACCGTTCACGCCCACCTGTTGGATGAGCCGGGCGGCCTGGCGGTTGAGCTTTTTCATGCTCTCCACTGCCGCCGCCACGTGGCTCTCCTCGGCGATGCCGGCTTTGAGGACGGTGGTGATGATGCCGACGCCCAGCGGCTTGGTCAGCACCAGCGCATCGCCGGGGCGGGCGCCGCCCTTGGTGAGCACGCGGTCGGGGTGGACCAGCCCCATCACCGCCAGGCCATAAGTCGGCTCCTTGGCATCCACTGTGTGGCCGCCGGCCAGCGCGCCGCCGGCCTCGGCCACCTTCTCCGCCCCGCCGCGCAGGATCTCGGAGATGATGTGCGGCGGCAAATCGTCTGGAAAGCCGCAGATGTTGAGCGCCAGCACTACCTCGCCCCCCATGGCGTAGACGTCGCTCATGGCGTTGGCGGCGGCGATGGCCCCATAATCGTAGGCATCGTCCACCACGGGGGTGAAAAAGTCGAGCGTCTGGATGACGGCCACCTGGTCGTTGATCTTGTAGACGGCGGCGTCGTCGCTGACGCCCAGTCCGACCAGCAACTCGGGGTACCGGTCGGCGTGGAACATGTTTTCCAGCGGGCGCAGCACCTGCGCCAGGGCCTCGGGCCCTCGTTTGGCCGCTCAGCCAGCCGCGCTGGCCAGCGCCGTCAATCGAATTTCTTCTTTGGTCACTTTTCCAACTCTCAATCGCGCGGAATGGAATCCGCGCTACAGGCTAACTACCTTTTTCCGTAATGCCCCTCTCCCTGGCGCTAGGTGCGTAACTCGACCACGTCTCCATCCTGGAGGACGTGGTCCCGGCCCACCATCTGCCCGTCGTGCGTGGCGCTGCCCCAGACGCGGGCCGACTTTAGGTTGGCGAGAAAATCCTGGTGCACTTTGCCGGCAAACTCTTCCACCGTGCCCCCCTCTTTCATCACGAACGGCGAGTTGAAATCCGGCTCTTTTCCGGGGGGCTTGGAATAGATGCGCACGATCTCCAGGCGCTCGAACACGGCTCGCTCCAAACGGTCAAAGTGGCGGCCGGTCTTGGCCGAGACGGACACCATCTGCCAATCCTCCTCGATCAGCTCGCAGAAAACGTCGAAATCTCCGTCGCTGCCCTCGTCGTCGTTCTTGTTGACCACCACGAGCAAGGGCACAAAGGTCGCGCGTAGCTGGCCCGTGTAGCGATCTTGGAGACGGCGGGGCAGGATACGCCGTTCTTCCAGGAGAGCGAGCGTGTCCTCGAGCTGCTGGATGGGATAGGCTTGCAAATCCACGACCAGCAGGACGAGGTCGGCCCGCCGGATCAGGTTGAACAGTTCCGGCTCCACGTAATCCCCGTTCAAGGGCGGCGTGTCTATCAACTGAACCTGGACGTTCTCTACCTTCATCATTCCCGGCGTGGGCGTCCAGGTAGTGAAAGGGTAGGGGGCCACCTCCGGTTTAGCGTTGGTCAGCGCCGCCACGAGCGAGGACTTGCCCACGTTGGCGTGGCCGACGAGCACCGCCTGTCCCGCTCCCTCCTTATCAATGTGAAAGGCGGATTCCTGTCGCCCGGTCTTTTTCCGGGTCTGGGCCGCCTCTTTCAGCTTGGCGAGTTTGCGGCGCAGATCGCCCCGCAGCCTGTCCGTGCCCTTGTGCTTGGGGATGATGCTCAGCATATCTTCGAGGTGGGCGATTTTCTCCCCAGCCGTCTTGGCGGCGCGGTATTCTTCTTCTATCTTGAAATAGTCCGGGGGCAGGTTGGTCGGCATATCCAGTCCTGCGAACCTCTTAGGTCTCGTAGACTTTGGCGGTCACCAGCACCTCTTCTCCCAGCATATCTATGATCTTGACCGCCACGGTGGTCGCGCTCCCCGGAGCGTTGCCCTCCGGCGCGGGCAGTTCGTAGTGGCCCGCGACCAGGTCGTCCTTGCGCTCGGGCACGTCGGAGAGGGCGATGTTGAACACCTCCTCATCATAGGCCGTGTCGATCAGCACCACGTCGACCATCGCCCGCCAGTCGGGGATGTGAGCCTTGAACAGCGGCGTGTCCATCTCCAGCCGCTCGACGATGGTGGGGGAGATGAAATCCTCGATCTCGACCACGATCTTGTCCCCCTGCCGCTCGACCTTAACCTGGGCCTGGGCCGGCTGGTGGAGGAAGAACTTGCCGTACTTTTGATCGGTGCGCAGCTCGATGACGTCGATCCCGTTGACCGGGCGGTGCTTGTTGTACGCCTCCAGCCAGGCGTCGACGGCGATCTCTTTGCCCAGGCAGACGACGGTGACGTCCCGATCCTCCTGCGGGCGGGCCTTGATCTCGTCCTGGATGAGTTGCAGGTCGAGGGGGGTGAGGGGATGGTTGAAGGGCACGATCTTGACCAGATTCTTGCCCCGCGTGCCGTCGAAGAAGGGGTCGGTCTTGGTGCGCTCGATGCCCACCAGCTCCACCGCCAGGTTGACCGCCTCGTTGTGCTGCACCTGCAGGTCATAGTCGTTGACCCGGTAGACGCTGAAGGAGAGGGCTGCCGGCGGTGGGCTTTCCTCCTCGCCATCTTCGTTCAGGCCCATGGTGGCCTGCCGAGGCTCAGCGCCGGCCTCGATCTGCTCCTGGATGACCGCCTGCAACCGCTTGGAGGTGGTCTGAACAGCGCCCTTGTTGATGTCGGCGGCGATCCAGCGGCGGCCCAGCTTCTGCGCCATGGCAGCGGTGGTCCCGGAGCCAACAAAGCAGTCGAGAACGATGTCGCCGAGGTTAGAGGAAGCTGTTATAACACGCTCGAGCAAAGCCTCAGGCTTCTGGGTTGGATAATCAAGACGTTCAAGGGCTTGTGAGTTCACATCGAAGATATCTGTCCATAGGTCTCCGATCTGTTTTCCTCTTGCCTCATCCAAGTATCGACGCAATCTGGGCATCCCAGAACTAGTGAACTCGATTCTTCCTTCAGCCATCGCCTGGTCGATTCTTTCTTGTCCCCAGATCCAATGCTTACCTGGTGGAGGGGCAATCTCTTTGTCACCAAAGTGTCTGGGGGGACCCGCGCCGCCTTGGGTAAAGTCCCACAAGCCATATTTCCGCCCTTTTTCGTCAGTTAGATTGTAGTGGCTGGCCACATAGTCTTTATCATATGGTTCAAATTGAGGGTTGAATGTTCTGACCTTGCCAGATGAGAATACCCAAAGAGTATCATGCACATTTCCAAATGTTGGACTCTGGGCTTTTGAGACACGAGTTTTCTGCCAGATGATTTCATTTTGTAAATTCTCTGCACCAAAGATTTCATCCATCAATAACCTGAGCTGATGAGTTTTTCGATAGTCACAATGAATGACAATGCTGCCGCCTTCTGCGAGCAACTCCTTGAGTAAGAGCAATCGTTCGTACATGAACTGCAAGTACATATCATTGGCCCAAATGTCTGTATACTGGATTTGTTCGCCCAAACTATGAGCTTCACCTTCCAATCTTGCTGTTCCTTCTACACCACGTAGTTGCACCTGTCGTACATAATCCGCTCCGCTATCAAACGGCGGATCGATGTAAACCAGGTTCACCTTCCCCCGGTAGCCGTGGGCCAGGAGCCAGGCCAGCACGTCCTTGTTGTCGCCGTGGAAGAGGAGGTTGTCGCCCGCCCCCCCGGCCCCCCTCCCGTCCGACGGGAGGGGGGAGAAGCACTCCACCAACTGGGCCGGGTAGGCGGTGACGTGATCCAGCGGCCGCTTGCCCACCCAGTGGAGCATCGGGCGGCCCTTGGCCTCGGCGATCTCTACGGTTTTTTGATCAGCCATACGCTGTACACTCCTCGATAAACGCGCTTTCTCACTTGGGGAAAGCGTCGTACGCTTCCTGCAGGAATTCTAAAAACGCCTCGGGTTCCAGGTCAAAATCCTCTTTTAGCCTGATGATGATACGTGCTGTTGCCTCGTTGCGCCGTTGGATAAACACCGAGCTGGGCAGTCCCAGCTTCTCGGCCATTGACTCTTCTTTGTCAAATTCCTGGATGCCGAGGCGTTGGGCGATATCCTGTAGCTGAAAAGCGCCGGCGCGGATCAAAAGACGCAGGCGCAGCATCGTAGAACGCGTTTCAATTGTGAGCCAGTTATAGTTGCCCACCCTGTAGGCGACGTAGAACTTTTGATTCCAGCGCGGCCCGTCCACCTCAAAGTTGTCGCGGACCAGGTCGTCGAGCCGCAGCATCATCTCCCTGGTCGTCGGGCTGCACCGCTTATCCAGGTGCCAGCTGCGGCCATCCTCGATCCAGGGCCTCACCCCATCGCCCGTTCTCGAACGCCCGGTGTCGCTGAAGCGGCTCACCGGCAGGGGGATGATGGTCTGGGGTTGTAGGAACAGCGTCTTGCCCTCGCGGTACGCTTGGATCTCGATCACCTTGATGTCGATGTTGTGCTCGCGCAGCCACAGGGCGACGCTGCCCAGCTTGGCCCGCACCTCTGACCCCACGACGATGATGCGCTGGTCGGCGTTCAGGTCCGGTACCTCATCCACGCCGGCTTCGGCGCAGAACTGCTCGAACATCTCGTTAAAGTTGAAATTCGGGTCGCCCGCCTTGCCCAGATGCGAGCGCGCCTGGTTCTCAAAGTCCTGGTACGCCCACTTGGCGATGTAGCTGGCGTAGCGCAGCGCCTGGATATCGACCGGGTCCTTCAACGCCCCGCGCTTCAGCTCGATGACCACGGCGTTGCCCTGGGCGTCCAGGGCCAGAACGTCGAGCCGGTCACGGATGTCGGGGATCATCACCTGCCGGCCGATGATAAGCAGATGTTCCTCGAGCAGGGCGTGATTGGCGACGATCCAGTCCTCGAGGTGTTCCTCCAGGAGGTTTTCCTGCCTCAGCTCTGTCTCGGCCACCTGAACGGGTCCCGTGTCCGTCACTTTCCAGATAGGCATCGCCCTATTCCTCCTCTATGAACTCCCTGGCCGGCGCCAACTGGTTGAACGCCACCTCGTCGCCGGCAAAGATCATCTCGTACTGGAGCCGCTCGGGGTTGAGCCCTACCCACTGCTGCACGGCGAGCGCCTTGCGGCCCTGCTTGCCATCCACGTCGTCCTCGCGGAAGCGGGGGTCCTTGATCTCCACGATATAGCAGCGGCCATCCTTGCGCCGGATGATGAAATCAGGGCTGTAATAGTGCCAGCGGCCGTCGGCGCCCCTGTACTCGACGTAGAAATCGGTCTTGCGCGGGTCGTGCAGCCCGCCGGTGAAGTAAATGTCCTCCACCTGGTCGGGCGTGACGTTGATCGCACCCAGCATCTGGGTGAAAAAGCTCTGCTCCGGCTTGGAGTCAAAGTTGTAGGGATCGTAGTGGAAGCCAAAGTCGCCCGCGTTGCGCGCCTTCCACTCCTCCCAGCTCAACAGCAGGTGCTCCTTGCTCTTCTGGTAGGTGATCTCGGCCGTATAGACCACGTCGCCGGCGTCGTCCTGCGCCTCCTCGAACCCCTCCGGCTTGACCAGCGCCAGGGCCACCTCGACCTCTTCCTCCTCGACGCGGTAGCGGCGCGTCTGCGCCTCGACCTGGGCGGCCAGGGCCGGCAAATGCGCCTCGGGGACGGTCCCGCCGTCTCCATAGATGCGCCTGAGCTCGCCATAGACCGCCCACACGTCCACCCGGTAGACAGCGGCCAACCGCGTGGCGGCGGTGTAGAGATCGGGGCCGGGCACGGCATAGACCGCCTGCTCCTCGGCCGTCTGTACTAACACCGATGCCTTGCCGGGCTGCTCCTGGGGGGTATAGGTCTTTTTCACCAGCACGGGCTCGGCCGCGACGTCGGGCTTTTCGAGACCTGACAGGTCTCCCAGACATGTCAGGTCTTCCGGCACGACGCGGCGGACGAGCTTGGTGATCACCAGTGGGGGGATATCGAGCTTGCGCACCACCAGCCGGGCCGTGCCCGTGTTCTGCCCGGCCCGGTTGAGATCGGCGATGGTCTCGCCGTAGGTCTCCTGCAGCTGCTGGTCCAGCGCGCCCCGGTTGTCCATCGAAAGGTAGATGCGCGCCTTGTGCGTGTTCCCCGGCACCTGCCGCAGGCAGCGCGAGCTGGCCTGCAGCACGAAATTCTGGCTGCGCTTGAGCTTGCGCGCCAGGGCGCAGGCGAACAGGCTGGGGCAGTCCCAGCCCTCGGTGCCCTTGTTGACCAGCAGGATCACCCGGTGAGGCGAGTGGGGATCGTTGAGCCGGTTGAAGGAGTCGACCTCGGCCTCGGTGGAATTGGACGTGTTGCGCAGGACGATGTCGAGCGGATAATCCAACGCCATCAGCGTCTGCTCCACCACCGGGCGCAGCTCGCGCAGGTCCTTGGTTTGCGGAAAGTACATCGCCAGCTTGGCCGGCGCGCCGTTGGGCAGCGTCACGTCGCCGTAGGCCTGGAAGAAATCGCGCACCACCTCGGCCACGAACTGGTCGGCGTGCTGGTTGTCGAAATCGTAGGCGTGGATGTTGCCCTCCACCGACTTTAGGATGTCGTCGCGGATGCCCTCGGAGAGGCCGTACCAGATGACGACGTCGCGCAGGAGTTGGCGCTCATAGTAGGGGGTGCCGGTGGTGTTAACCACGCAGATCACGTCGGTCTTTTCGTGCAAATAGTCCACCGTCTGCCGCACCCGCTTGAGCTGCTTGCCCACCTCGCGGCCGTAGGTGTGGTGCGCCTCGTCGGAAAAGACGCCCAGGTTGGGCAGCGAGGCGATGGCCATCAGCCGCAGATTGGCCTCCTCCTGCGACTGCAACTCCCTGAACTCGAACTCGAGCTGGGTCCAGGTGTGGTGGCGGTAGGAGCGCTTCTGGATGCGGATCTTTTCGGTGTTGGTGACCACCAGGTTGTAGCGGCTGCCGCGGATGACGGGCAGGTCCTGCTCTCCCTCGCGGGTAAAGATGAGCTTGTAGGTGGCCTCGAAGGGCTGGTACAGGCGCGGGGGGAGGATCTTGCCATAGTCCACCTCGGCCAATTCGCGCAGGCTCTCCAGGATGGTCAGCCCGGGCGCAAAGACGAGGGCATTCTGGATGAAGGGGCAATCATCGCCCGGATACTCCAGCGCCATGGCAAACTCGGTGGCCACGATGGCCCCGATGAGCATGGTCTTGCCGGCGCCCATCGCCAGGGCCAGGATGTAGCTGGGGTAGTCGAGCACCAGCGTCTCGTGGACGCTCTCCAGCTTGTGGGCCTTGACGAAATCTGCGTCCTCGCGGACGCGATCCCACAGGGCGTCGATACCACCGCCGCCCATCAATTCATTCATCAGCCAATCTTTGATCTCTTGTCTGTCCAAGCCCAGCGCGGCCAGGATTTCCATCCCAGGATAGTACTTCTTGTAGAGATCAAAGATATGCGGCGTGTCCTCCACCAGGCGCAGGTACCAATAGGTCTCCAGCGCGCGGAGCTGCACCTTGCGCAGATAGCGCAGGCTGCCGATCTCGGGCAGCGTGGCGTATTCGAGGATCTCGGCGATGGCGGGATAGTCGCAGGGATAGCCGGCTTCCCGCCAGGTCATCACGTTCTGTTGGATCAGTTGGTAGAGGTGGGACATGAGTGTTGTCCTTGCCTGGACTATTATACCACAATTTAGACCTCCGAGGTCTTTTGGTGCCGCGGAGGCATAAAGAACTAGGGTCAGATGTCGTGGACGCCGACCAGGTCCATCCCTGCCGCCTGCAGCACCTCTCGCGCCGCTGCCGTCTCAGTCCGTTCTAGCCGCAGACAGACGCCGCAGTCGGAGCTGAGATGGCGTGGGACGGGGATCATCTTGCAGGCAACCCCGGCCCGGTGGAGGAGTTTTTCCGCCCGGATGGCGTGGCTGGTCGAGTGTACCAGGATGACGGCGTACTGATGACCGGTCATTTTGCCTCCTGCGCCAGTGCTGCGACCGCGCTCACGGCCTTGTCTACTTCGTGGGCGGCGTTGAAGGCGCCCAGCCCAAAGCGTACCGTGCCGACCGGGAACGTGCCCAGCGTTTTGTGCGCCGCCGGCGCGCAGTGCAGCCCCACGCGGCACAGCACGCCATACTCGTCGTCCAGCCGCAGTCCCACCTCGGAAGGTTCCATCCCGGCGACGTTGAAAGAGACCGTCGCCGTCTGCAACTCGGCGTCGTGGCCGCCGTAGACGGTCACGCCGGGGATGTTTTTCAGCCCGCCGATCAGCCGCCGGGTCAGCGCGACCTCGTGGGTGCGGATCTGTTCCACACCCCGCTCCAGCACCCAGCGCACGCCGGCTTCCAGCCCCGCCAAACCCACAGCGTTGGGCGTGCCGCTTTCGAACACGTCGGGCAAAAAGTCGGGCTGCTCCTCGTGCTCGGAGCGGCTGCCGGTGCCGCCGCGTATCAGCGGTTCGATCTGCGTCTCGTCCACCCGCTGGCCCACGATCAAGCCCCCGGTGCCCATCGGCCCGCCGAGCGACTTGTGGCCGGTAAAGGCCAGCAGGTCAATCAGATCGGCTTGCATATCGAGAGGATAGGCCCCGCCGGTCTGGGCGGCGTCCACCAGCAGGAGCAGGCCGCGCTCACGACAGATCGCGCCCACCTCGGCCACCGGCAGCAGCGTGCCCACCACGTTGGAGGCGTGGTTGAGGGCGACCAGCTTTGTGTCGGGCCGGATGGCCGCCTCCACGTCGGCGGGGTCCAGCACGCCCTGCGGCGAGCACGCCACCACCGTCACCCGGACGCCACCTGAAGAAGGTCCATCTTGCCGCTCCAGCGCGCGCAGCGGGCGCATCATCGAGTTGTGCTCCATCGAGCTGGTGACGACGTGGTCGCCGGGACGCAAGTAGCCGCGCAGCGCCAGGTTGAGCGCCTCGGTCACGTTCTTGCCAAAGGCCACGCGCAGCGGGTCGGGCGCGTTGAACAGCTCCGCCACTGCCTCACGGGCGTCGTAGACGATGCGCCCGGCCTCAACCGCCCGGCGGTGGGCGGCGCGGCCGGGGTTTGCTCCCACATCGCTCAAAAAGTGCATCATCGTCTCGGCCACGCCCGGCGGTTTGGGCCAGGAGGTGGCCGCATTGTCGAAATAAATCATCTCGGCCTCCCAAGGTGCCCGGCACCAGAACCGGTGCCGGGCACATGTAGCGAGTCATCACCCTACAAAGGGCCATTCCGATGGCGCACTATTTTGTCAGCGTCAATTTGAACTCGTCTCCTGCTTCCTCCACCCGTACCGTGCAGCCGAGCTTTTCCGCCGCGCGCCGCACGTTCTCACGCGAGGTCACGGTCTCTACCAGCACCTCGATGGGGAATTCGTCCGTCCCAATGGCCTGCCGGGCCAGGATGACCGGTTGAGGGCAGGAAAGTCCACGAGCATCTACTTGTTTTGTCATTGGAATACCTCCTCTAATTCTTGTCGCGCATAGTGAAACCGATCACCAGGCAAACAACCAGCCCCAGGATCACGGCGGCCATGCCATACGGGCTGATGCCGCCCACCTGATTCACGCCCTCTACCACGGCATCCGGTTTACCGGCCAGGGCAAAGTTGTGAGACAAACCCGCTCCCGTGATCATGCCCAGGACAAAGATTCCTGCATCGCTATCCCCCTCGCCGGCGAGGAAGAGCTGCCGTCCGGGGCAGCCGCCGGCCAGGGCAAACGCGAGGCCTGCCAGCGCCATCCCCAAAAAGTTCCACAGGTGGCTGCTGTGAGCCACCGGCTGGCCAAAGACCCCGACCTTGAACTGCCCCAGCGCCAGGTTGGTGATGAAGGCGACCACCACCAGCGCACCCAGACCGCTGATGAGGTGCGTGTCGCCCATCAGGATCACGTCGCGGATGGAGCCCATGGTGCAAAAGCGGGTGCGCTGAGCCAGGAAGCCGATCACCAGTCCCACAACCAGCGAGATGAGCAGCGGGGCGGCCATCGAACCGGGACCGCTTTCACTGAAGAACAGGGCGCTAGTCTCGTTGGCCTTCACCCTGAAGACAAGCAGCAGCAGCAAGACGATCATCACCGCCGGCATGATCCAGCCGACAGCGGGATAGGTCTTGTGGGAGCGGCCCAGGTTGTAGCCGGATTTGAGGAACAGCACGCCGACATAGATGCCGACGGCCAGCCCGGCCAGCCCCAGGATGGCGTTCAGGTCGCCGCCGGTCAGCCGCAGCAGCGCTCGCCAGGGGCAGCCCAGGAAGGCCAGCGCCCCGATCATGGCAAACACCCCCAGCACAAAGCGCACGATGGGGGCGGAGCCGGCGCGGGCCTTGAACTCGCGAAAGGCCAATGCCGCGACTGTCGCGCCCAGCACAAAGCCGATGATCTCTGGCCGGACGTACTGGACGACGGCAGCGCGGTGCAGCCCCAGCGCCCCGGCGATGTCCCGCTCGAAGCAGGCCACGCAGATGCCCATGTTGGGCGGGTTGCCTAGCTTTTGCAGGAGCGGGGCCAGGACGCCGATGACGGCTCCGGCAAGTATGATGCCCCAACGCGAGGCAAAGAAACGGGTAAGACGTTCGGACATGGTAAAACCTCCTCTAGGAAATAGTCTCCACGCAGCCCAATGTCCCGACGACAATGGGCCACGGCGTGGGCGTCCACCGAAGGTGGATATGCAAAACCGCCGCCGGCACACGCCAGCGGCGGCAGTTCCCCCACGGGAGGATACACGTCCAAAGCTCAGGGCGGGGTCACGCCACCGCCCCCTGGCGTATGCAAGCCGGCCTGCGGACGCCAACCAGCGTCCCCAGGCTCTGTTCAGGTTAGGCGGTGGTATGACACTTTCATTGTTCCTCTCAGTTTCACTCCAAACGCGGGGAGTTTACCACAAAACACGGAATGGCGCAAGCTCGCTTTTCGATCAGGCCAGCACTGGTCACGGCGATTGCGGTCGGGGCGCTTTGATAGAGCGATCGCTGAGCCGCAGGAGCAGCACCCCGGTCAGGATCAGCCCTCCGCCCAGGATCTGGGGGAAGGTCAATCTCTCGCCCAGGAAGAAGAAGGCCAGCACAGCCGCTATCGCTGGCTCCAGCGTGGCGATCAGGTTGGCCGTGGTGGTCGGCAGGTAGGCCAGGCCGACCGTGTAGAGGCCGTATCCGCCGAGGGTGGGGCCGACCGCCAGCAGCGCCGTCAGCCCCCAACCCAGGCCAGCCTCGCGCCATCCTGCCGGGCCGGCGGTCAGCGGGCGGGAGAGCCAAAAGAGCGTGTCGGCCCGTTGCGCCAGCAGCAGAAAGACCGTGGCGAACGCAAAGGTGTACAGTGTGGACGTCCAGGGGTTGATGCCTTTGTCGGACGAGACCTTGCCCAATATACCGTAGATGGCGAACAGCGCGCCGGTCGCAAGGCCGCCGAGGATGCCGAGCGGGTTGACCTGCCAGGCGGCTGGGCTATACGCGCCGGAGGCGAGCGCACAACCGGCAATGCTCAGCAGCACTGCGCCGATCTTGAGCGCGCCCAATCGTTCGCCCCACCAGCGCCACCCGGCCAGGGCGGTAAAGGCCGGCGAGCTGTGGATCAACACCGCAGCCACCGCTGCTCCGTTGAGCGCGACCGAAGTCATCCACAGCGCGTTCAGGGCAGCCAGCGTGAGGCCGTGAGTGGCGCAAAGCAACACGTGCTGCTGTTTCATACGTAGCTGGGGTCGGGCTATCATAGTGAGCGCCATCCAGAGGGCCGCCACCACAAAAAAGTTGCGCCAGAAGGCCAGCACCAGCGGCGGCGTGTGGAGTTGCCTGGTCAGGTAGCCGATAAAGATGGTCGTCGTGGCCCACAGGAACGTGGAGGTAAGGGCGATAAGATAGCCACGCCCGGGAGCGGCACTGTTGGGAGTATCCATCGGTCTCAATCCAGCAGTAGCACCTGTACCCGCGCGCCGGCCGGCGCGTGAGTCCAGTCTTCGGGGATGATCGCCAGCCCGTTCGCCTTGACCATCGAGCTGAGGATGCCCGATCCCTGCCCGCCGGTGAGGTGCGCACGGTACTCGCCCGCGCGCTCCTCGGCGCGGACGCGCAGGTAGTGGCGGCGTTCGTCCTTGTGTTTCACCTCGTCCATCAGCGTGGCCTCGATGGTGGGCCGTTCCCGCTCTGTCACCCCCAGCATCTTGAGGATGACCGGGCGGACGAATATCTCGAAAGAGACCATCGCCGAGACCGGGTTGCCGGGCAGGCCCAGAACGGGCACGTCGCCGATGCGTCCAAAGGCCAGCGGCTTGCCCGGTTTCATGCGCACTCGCCAAAAGTTTATCTCTCCCTCGGCGGCCAGCACCTTTTTCACCAGGTCGAAATCGCCCATTGAGACGCCACCGGAGGTGAGGAGCAGGTCCACGCCTTGCGCCAGCCCGGCCCGGATTTTCTCCGTCAGTTCTCCCACTCGGTCGCGCGCGATACCCAGCAGGACAGGTTCACCGCCATACTTGATGACCTGGGCCGCGTTGGAGTAGCTGTTGGCATTGCGGATCTTGCCCGGCGCGGGGGGGGCGTCAATTTCCACCACCTCGTCGCCGGTGGCCAGGATCGCTACCCGGGGCCGGCGCGTCACCGGCACACGCTTTTGCCCCAGCGCGGCCAGCATGCCGATCTCTGGCGGGCGGATGAGCGTGCCCCGTCGTAGCACCAGCTCCCCCCGGCGCACGTCCTCTCCGGCGGGGCGGACGTAGTGGCCCGGCTCGACCTCGGCCAAGACGTTCACCCATTCTCCCTTGGCTTCCGTATCCTCGACTTTGACTATAGCATCGGCGCCGGGCGGGATGGGCGCGCCGGTCGTGATGCAGATGGTCGTGCCCGGGGACACTTCTTTCTCGGAAACGTAGCCGGCCGGCACGCCGCCGATGACGAGCAGGCGAGCGGGGGTCTCAAGGCTGGCGCCGGCGGTGTCTTCCGCCCGTACCGCGTAGCCGTCCATTGATGAGTTGGCGTGCGGCGGGATGTCCACGCCGGCGGTGATGTCCTCCGCCAGGACGCGGTCCAGCGCCTCCAGAATGGGCACTTCTTCCGGCTCCAGAGGGTGGAACTCGCGCAGTACCAGCTCCAGGGCCTGTTCGACACTCAACATAGGTTCACTCATCTCCTTTGCCCCTCTGCTCCCCCGCTCCTATGCTCACTCCTCCACTCCGCCCCATCCGCCCACACCTCTTTCTTCCATAGGGGCACGATCTCCTTCAGCCGGTCAATCGCGTAACGGAGAGCGTCAAACGTCTCAGACCGGTGAGCGGCCGAGAGGGCGATGACCACAGCAACTTCCCCCACCTCCAGCCGCCCCACGCGGTGGACGATGGCGACTTCTCGAATCGTCGGCCAGCGCTCGCGGATCTCGGCGCCGATCCGGCGGAGTTGCTCCTCGGCCATCTCCGGGTAGGCCTCGTACTCCAGGTACTGTGTTTCTCGCCCGTCCGTCTCGCCGCGCACCACGCCGACGAAAGTGACCACCGCCCCAATGGCCGGATCACCTAGTGCGGAGACGAGCGCGTCGGCAGATATGTCCTCGGTCGTGATTTTGAAAATGCCCATGGTCTGATCTCCAGTCTCCAATCTCTACCCTCCCCCCACTGGCGGCAAGCAGGCCACCTCATCCCCGTCGTGCAGCTCGGTCTGCATACCGACGTAGGCGCGGTTCACGGCGACGCTGAGGAAACGGGCATAAGCGCGCAGAACGGGATATTCCTCCGTTAACAGCTCAATCAACTTGCCCACCGTTGTCCCCGGCGGGACCTCCAGCTCAATCTCTCCTGTGCCCAGCACCTCCCTCGGCGCGGCGAAAAATCTCACTCGAACGCTAATCTCCATTCTCCAATCTCCAGTCCCCACTCTTGCCCCCGCTCTTGCGCACCAGCCGGATGTTGCCGATGCGCATGGTCTTTTCCACCGCTTTCGCCATGTCATAAATCGTCAAGGCGGCGACGCTGACCGCGGTGAGCGCCTCCATCTCCACACCCGTTTGGCCCCGGCAGCGCGCGGTGGCTGTGATTATAACGCGATATTCCGCCTCGTCAATCTCAAACTCCACCTCCACCTGAGTGATGAGCAGCGGGTGGCAGAGGGGGATCAGGTCGGGCGTGCGCTTGGCGGCCATGATGCCCGCCACCTGCGCTGTCGCCAGCGCGTCCCCCTTGGGCGCACCGCCCTCGGCGATGAGGCGCAGCGTCTCTGGGCGCATGCTCACCTCGCCTTTGGCAATCGCTACCCGCTCCGTGTCCGCCTTCCCGCCCACGTCCACCATCCGGGCGCGGCCTTCTTCGTCCAGGTGCGTCAACTCCATACGCTATCCTCCAATCTCTGACATCACGCGATTTTCCGGCCTCTCCCACTCGTCCAGGCGATGGTGGGCCGGTTTGCTCTCGATTCCCTGCAGAAGCAGTGCTTTTATCCTCTCCACGCCCGCTCCCTGGCGCAGGGGCGCGCGCAGGTCAATCTCCCGGTCCGAGAGAAGACAGGGCCGCAGTTGACCGTCGGCGGTGAGGCGCAGCCGGTTGCAGCGAGAGCAAAAATGCTCGCTGATGGGCGTGATAAATCCGAGCGTGCCACTTGCCCCTGGCAAGCGGTAGTAGCGGGCCGGCCCATTGCCGGCGCTGACGCTGGCCGGCTCCAACGCTCCCAACACGGTCTCGATCTTTTCCCGAATCTCTACCGCCGTCACCACACGCTCTCGCCAATCAGCGGCGACGCCATTGCCCACCGGCATCATCTCGATAAAGCGGACATTCCACTCTACTTCCATCGTCTTCCGGGCGAAATCAACCACCTCGTCGTCGTTCATCCCGCGGATGACGACGGTGTTGATCTTGATCGGTTCCAGCCCCGCCTTCCGCGCCGCCTCTATCCCGTCCAGTACGTCTTCCAGGCGACCCAGGCGCGTGATGTTGTGGAAGCGGGCCGGTTGGAGAGTGTCCAGGCTGACGTTGACCCGCTGAAGGCCCACCTCGGCCAGTTCGGCGGCGTGGCGCGAGAGGAGGATGCCGTTGGTCGTCATCGCCAGGTCGTCAATGCCGGGGATGCGGGCCAGCATGCGCACCAGTTCCGCGATCCCCAACCTGACCAACGGCTCGCCGCCGGTAAGGCGCACCTTGCTGATGCCCAGCTCGGCCGCCGCCTGCACCACCAGCTCGATCTCTTCGTAGCGCAAGACTTGCTCGTGCGGTCGCCATTCCACCCCCTCCGGCGGCATGCAGTAGATGCAGCGCAAGTTGCAGCGGTCGGTCACAGAAATGCGCAGGTAGCTGATGGGGCGATGACAGGTATCAAAGTGAGTCATGGTCAAATTCCAGGAGACCCCTGGGGTTTCAGAAACCCCAGGGGTCTTTTAAAATATGTGTACAGCCGAGGCTTTGAAAGCGATGTAGATTTCCAGCCCCTCCCTCAGCTCCATCTCCTCCAGGGAGCGACGGGTGATGGCACAGGTGAAATTGGGAGGGACGCGCGCGGTGACATAGGTGAGCGTGCCCCTAGCGGCAATGTCCACGATGCGACCGCGGAAAGAGTTGCGCGCGCTGGAGCGAAGCGGTTCCCGGGAGATGATAATGTCCTCCGGCCTGATCGAACCGTGCGCCCGCCCTGTCAGGTCGGTCACCACGGCTATTCTTATCCCGTCGAGACTGAGTGCCTGGTGACCATCCTCGCCAGAAAGGACTTTTCCCTGAAAGATGTTCCGCGTACCCACGAAGCGAGCCACGAACTCGGAGGCGGGCTTTCGAAAGATCTCCTCCGGCGAGCCGACCTGCACGACCTGCCCCTCGTTCAGGACGGCGATGCGATCTCCCAGCGCGATGGCTTCCTCGAAATCGTGGGTGACGTGGAGCGTGGAGGCGCCCAGCTCCCGGTGGAGGCGGGCCAGCTCTCGCTGTAGCCCCTCGCGCGTCTCCGGGTCGAGCGCGCTCAGCGGCTCGTCCAGGAGCAGGAGCCGCGGCTCGACGGCCAGCGCCCGGGCCAGCGCCGCTCGCTGCTTCTCGCCTCCGCTCAGCGTGTCGGGCCGGCGGTGGAGCAGGTGAGCGATCCCCAGCAGAGCGCTGATTTCCGCCACGCGCTTTCTGATGACCTCGCTCTCCTGCCGCTGCATGTGGAGGCCAAACGCGACGTTCTCCTCCACGCTCAGGTGCGGGAATAGCACATAGTCCTGGTAGACGAACCCAATGCCGCGCCGCTCCGGCGGCGCGGCCGTGATCTCCTCGCCATCCGCGAGGATGCGGCCCCTTTTGGGCCGGTACAGGCCGGCGATGGTTTCCAGTAGCACCGTTTTCCCCGCGCCCGTCGGGCCGAGAACGACAAAGTATTCGCCAGGGGCGATATCGAGACCGATCTGGCGCAGGTGAAACTCGCCCAGGTCGATCCACAGGTCTGTGACCTGCAAGCTGCCGCGATTGCTCACGCCGCGCCTCGCTTCCGCCCGGCGGTCACGCGCAGCACGGCAAAGGTCGCCAGGCAGATCAGGATCATCAGCGTCGCCACCGGCCGCGCGTAGCGCAGCCCGAAGGACTCGAAGCGCTCGTAGAGCAGCACCGGCGCGACCATCGGGTGGTAGGCGAGGATGACGACGGCCCCGAACTCGCTCAGTCCCCGCGCCCACATCAAGATCATCCCCGAGAGGATGCTGCGCCAGGCGAGCGGGAAGGAGACGCGCCAGAACGCCCGCCACGGCGACGCGCCCAGTGTGCGGGCGACCCGCTCCAGCCGGAGGTCCACCGCCTCGAACCCCTCCCGCGCCGCGTTGACCAGGAAGGAGAGGCTGACAAAGAGCATGGCGGCGACGATCCCCGGCGCGGCGGAGACAAACTTGATTCCGAAAAGGCCAAACGCCCGGCCCAGAAAAGTGCGCCTTCCAAGAACCATCAGCAGCGCGATGCCCGCCGCCGAGTGGGGCACAACGACGGGCACGTCAACGATCCCCTCGACCAGCCACTTGCCGGGGAACTCGACGCGGGCCAGCAGGTAGGCCAGCGGGACGCCGCAGACAAAGGCGAAGAGGGTGGCGATCAGCGACGAGTAAAAGGTCAGCAGGATCGAATGGCGCACCTCGTCGTCGAGGAGCGTCTGCCAGAGAAGGACGGGGCCGGAGGCCGTGACCGTCCGCAGCAGCGGCCAGGCGACGAACAAGATCAACAGCGATCCGAGGACGACGAACGAGACGCGCATCTTGTTGGAAAATAGTGCCTGCATGACCCTATCCTGCGTCAAACGTCAAACGTGATACGTAATGTGTTCCCCCACCTACTGTTCCACCAGCGATTGTAACTCTGCTGGCAACGCACTCTTATCCGCGGCGACCGGCGGCACGATGGGCGGCTGGCCCTGTCCCTCCATGATCGCCTGTCCATTTGGACCCAGCAGGAACTTTACGAACTCAACCGCCAACTCTGGGCTGAGGGCGTTCTTGGGAATGGTCACGCCGTAGACGATGGGCTTGCCCAACATCGTCATCGTCTCTCCGGGTGCCTTGCCGGCGATCTCGACGCTGGCCTGGCTGTAAAAGTCGGCCTGTTCGACCATGCTCAGGTTGATCTCGTCCGGCAACTCGACGAATTTAAGCCCGTGCTGCACCGCCACCGAGCGGTACTCCCAGGCGTAATCCATATCGCCCGATTCCAGAAGCGCGATCAACTCCACCGACTTGGGGCGCACGTTCTCCGGAGGGCAGTGTTCCTCCAGCTTTGCATTCAGGCCGTCTACGCCATAGTGGGCCTCGGCCAGTTGCCAGACCAGCAGCGTGCGGTAGCCGCAAGGATCGGCGTCGGGATCGGAGTGACCATAGATCACGCCCTCACGGGTGAGGATCTCGTACCAGTTGTCCGCGTTGATCTCGTCGGCGTACTGCGACTGTTCGTTGTAGGCGATGACCATCGTGTTGCGGGCGAACCGGACGTTCCATTCGGCAAAGTCCGGGATCAGCAGCTTGTCAATGACCGTGTAGTCGGCGGACATCATCACGTCGGCTTCGCGGCCCAGCTCGCTGATCTTGCGGGCGGCGGCGTTGCTGCCCGAGGCCTCGGTCTCGAAAGTCACATCGGGGTGTTGGGCCTGGAACCCCGCGATCAACTCATCGAGAGGGACGGTCAGGCTACCGGCATGAAAGATGACCAGTTTGCCCTCCAGGGTCGGTTCCTGGGGGGCTTTTGTCGGCGCGGGAGACTGGGTGGGACTTGGAGTCTGCGCCGGGCCACAGCCAGCCAGCGAGGCCAGCATAACTAGCAGGATTGTACATGTCCAAAGCATTCGTCTTTTCATCGTGAGTCTCCTTTTGTAGACATCTGATTGGCTTTTGATGTTTGTGCTACATCGCGTCTGCTGTGCTTTCATCACCCCCTTTCCGCTTCTCGCGCTGGAAAGGGACAGATGGAAGCGATCCAAAGGAAAACTCACATCGGCCCGATCTCCTTTCCAAGCACGGGAGGCGTGGCCGTTTCCAGCCACACCCTATCGCCCATCTCCCATAGGCTGACTCCGTAGGAGCGCCATTAGGGGGAATGGGTCGGAGACTGTGTTTTTACGGATTGCAACAAAAACGGCGTCCCGGAAAGGGACGCCGTCACATAGATCGCGCAGTGCGTGGCGCATCCCCTTTCCGAACGGGAGGCATGGCCGTTTCCAACCATACCCTACCGGTCTAGCCCCATAAGCGCCAGTTTCTGGTCTTGGAAACTGGCAAGCCATTTGGCACGAGGCGCGAAATGGTCGCCCTTAGGTAGCCAGACTCGGAGATGCTGTAATTCCGATTGTTCGAGAGCGAGGAGATTATAACACGGAGGACGTACAAGTCAAGACATCGTTATCGCTTTTCCACCACAGAGGCACAGAGATAGGACATTTTCGTGCCTCTGTGGTGAGACGCGGGCAATCACCAGATCGCTGCCTCAACGAGCATTTTCTGGAACAGTTCGGCCTGGTCCTGGGCGTCACGGAGAGCGTGGTGGCTGAGCGGTCGCCCGCCCAGGTAGCGAGCGGCGACGTGTCCCATCCCGGTCTCTGCCCAACGAGCGCCGGTCAGCCCCATGTAGAAAGCCTTCAGGTCCAGCGCAGTGTGCCCGAAAGGGTTTCGTCCCAGGAAGCGATGGAAATAGTCGTTGACGAACATCCAATCGAAGGGGGCGTTAAAGCCCACAAAGACCGGCTGCTGCTCGGAGGGGACCACTTCCGCCAGCCAGTCCTCGAAGCGGGCCAGTGCCTCAGCCGGTGGCAGGCCGTGTTCGGCCAGTTCCGCCAGCGCCAGTCCGCTGATCGCCAATGCCTCGGGGAGCGCGTCGTCGTTCACGGGTTGCAGCTCGACGTAGAAACCGCGCTGAGGGTCAACCACCAGGCAAGCGCCGATGGAGAGCAAAGAGTACTGGCTGGGGTTAGGCCCGGCCGTCTCTACGTCTACAGAGACGAATGATTCGTTACTACTCAGACTGGTCTTGGTTTGGAGCCGCACCGCCGTAGAACAGCCGGTGCTGGACACGCGGTCTGGCCCAGCACCGGCTCTTTCAGGCCGGTGCGCCTTTAGCTTGAGTAGCAATGATGATTCTACCTCGGGCTTCAACGCTCCTCCAGCGAGTCCAGGAACTCGACCACCTCCGGGATGCCCAGTAATTTGGTCTTGAAGAACTCGTTGACCAGTTCCTCCACTTTGGCCCGCGCATCGGTGATCAAGGCGCTCCAACCCTGGCCCAGATCCAGCCGGCCGGTGATGTTGTCTCGCATCTGGATCAGCGACATTACGATCTCGGTCTCCATTGGCCCCTCGCAGGTTTCGACCACGTCCCGGATCAGTTTGTCGGTCTGCTGCACCAACGTCTCGCGATCAATGGTCGAATCGGGCTTGCCGGCGTCGTCAATCGTATCCAGCAGCGACCAGACCTGGTATAGCAGCGCGGCCGGCTCGTCGAACATCTCGCGGATCAGCGCGGCGGCCTGGTAGCGCCCGGTCAGCCGGAAGACGTTGTACAACCGTTTGGCTACCTTGCCATAGTTGACGTGCTTGTGAGTGTATTTGTAGACCTCGCCCGTGATCTGTTGCACGTACTCGTCCAATGCCTGGGGTGAGATGTGCTCGGCCAGTTTGGAGAACAGGGGTACCGAGTCCGCCTCCAGGTAGACCTCCTGGAAATAGGGGTCAATGAAGCCGTCCAGCGGCGTGATCAAGCCATCGGGAGCCTCCCAGGTCACGTCGAGCATGTTGCTGGCATTGACGACTCCCTTTCTCTCCTTCTCTGTGATGACCCAGTCCATCTTGCACCAGCCGGGGTCCAGGCAGCCGTATTCCCACTCCACCTCCCACGGCTCGCCCGAGGCGCGGGCGACCTGCATCTTGCCCGCCTTTATCTCGTCGGCGCTCCAGGAGATGGGCGACCCGGCGCTGATAGGCTCGCCTTCCTTGAGCACATCCTCTTTCCAGGTGCCGAATCTGACCTCGAGCAGTTGGTAGTCGGGCCCTTCGAGCTTGTCCAGCGCCTTGTCGCGCATCAGGTCGGCCAGGATGCAGCACGCTTCTTCCCGTGTCTCCGCTTTGATGTTGACGCGCTCGAAATAGTCGCAGTCGCCGGGATAGAGTTGGATCACGCCCTGGGCCGCGCTGCCGGCCAGGCTGACGGCGGTCTCGACGTTGGGCAGGTCGGGCAACTGGACGATGTCGGCGATGCGGCGGTAGCGCTCCAGCGAGCCCCTGTCGAAATCGAGCAGCGTGATCTCGTGGCCGTAGACGCCGGCCTTCTCGTCCAGGTCCCACTTCATCGTTTCGGACCCGGTCATGGCCGTCAGCCATTGGGCGACGTCGGTCTCGTCCACCTCGACCCCCAGCGCGCGGGCGGTCTTTATGATCTGTTCCACCTCTTCTCGGGCGTCTACCTGGTTCTTTTCTTCCGTCATCCTTTACCTCCTGTGGTATCATAGGTTTTATGGCTGGTTGACATTACCACCCAATGCGAATACAGTAAAGTCTGGCAAACTTGGTTTTACCCTTTGATAGGACGCAGATTCACGCGGATAAATCGTAACTGCCTGTTTACGGCGGTGCGGTTTTTCCAATTGCCGGTCAATGGCCGCGAGGTCTCTTCTCAAAAAGTTGGGGGAAAAGTAGGGCGGAATGCCATTCCGCCTACATTACCCCGGTTTATTGAGATGATACGCCGCGAGCGTCCGGCAAACTCACACCAGGTGGGGCACTCAAGAGTTATCTGTTCCTGTGAGTTCTCTTGCTTTTTCCCACGTCTTGGGCGCTTGTTGTTTTGCAGTAATGTGGTATAATGTTACCAGTAGGACGAAGTAGGTTTTGGCTGTAATATCAAAAGATCGCCCAGACTTGCGGAGACTGGGTGGTCTTTTTTTCTTTTGCCCGCGCTGCTTCGCCCCAAATCACACAAATTAAGGAGTGTAGTAAAATGACTGAAAAAGAAACCGGAACTGTCAAGTGGTTCAGCAATTCCAAGGGATTTGGCTTTATCTCTCGTGAGGTCGGGGATGACGTGTTTGTCCATCACTCGGCCGTCGAGGGAATGGGTTTCCGCTCACTGGAAGAGAACCAGCGCGTCGAGTTCTCTGTCGAGCAGGGCCCCAAGGGTTTGCGCGCCGTCAGTGTGAGGGCCATATAGCCAGGTTTGAGCGGCCACGCGCCGCTTTTGAAGCAGTAGGGTAAAACCCACTCGCAAGACGTACAGCCGCACGGCTTCTCCGCAGGCCGCGCGGTTTTTCTGTTCCTGGCAGGTTTCCTGTCCGCCAGCCTGTCATTGCGAGGAGCGCCAGCGACGAAGCAATCCCCACCTGGGCCACATTGGGGGTTGCTTCCCTTCGGCAAGCTCAGGGCAGGCAGTCGCCGTCCGCTTCGCTCCGCTCGCGGCCTGGCTCCTCGCAATGACACCTCCTGAACGCTTACTCTTTTCGTCAAGTGTTCATTCCCCCTTCCACAATCCTAACTTTCTCCTCGCTCGACCCATACAACTCGTAGACCAGCGCGTCTATCTGCTGGTCGGTGACCTCAATCTGACGCTGGTAGAGTTCCTTATCGGCGGCCAGTTTCTGGTGCAGCGCCAGCATGCGCTCCACCAGTGATCACTTGTGCAACCCAGCAGTCTTTAGACCGCCATCGCTTGATACATAACTGGCCGATACATAGACTCAGTAGATCCAAAATTGCTCCCAAACGTGTCAGTTGACCTGTGAACTTACAGGTTTGCCAAATCCTGGTAAGATTGTAGTTGCAAGAAACAACAATCCAAGGAGGCAAACCTGTGGCT
>Ga0180432_10001586_pt1 | contig 35853 bp, 65 predicted proteins | sample SS_ome_10_FD_132414 | JGI IMG/M metagenome (GOLD analysis project Ga0180432, IMG submission 132414) | Hypersaline lake sediment archaeal communities from the Salton Sea, California, USA - SS_1_MS_2 metaG | ecosystem: Environmental > Aquatic > Non-marine Saline and Alkaline > Hypersaline >... | reverse complement strand
TTCTCGTAAAAAATCTGCGAAATCAAGCATATCGATATCAGTAGCATTCTCCACCATCCACGTCTTGCACGCGGCGGCGACCCCAATTAAATCAAGATATGGCTCATACCCTACCTTCTCCGCAACCGCTTTGATTTTATCGTCGGTCATGATTGCTCCTCGTGCATTTCCTCAAAATTTATTATTGAGCCGTGTGCTATGGGGCTTCCGCAAACAGGGCACAATAAATAGATGTTTTCGTTGTCCTGAACTTCAAAATCAGCGTTTTCATCTGTAAACATCATATATTTTTTACAAACAACGCAAAAGAACTTGTACATTTATTGCTCCTTCCCCATCTCCAAAATCGCCGCGACAAGGGCTTCCAACTCAGTGTCGCCCCTTGTGCATTCCCAATTATCATCAAATATAATGGTTTTATTATTTAGTTCCATATAAATTACACACCAACATTTGTGGAATGTATCCCATCCGATATGAAACCCGCAACCCATTATCACCAACCCCTTCTTCAACCTGTCGAGCAGGTCGAGGCCGGTGGGGTAACGAGCTTCCAGCTTGAGACACTTGCCATGATTAAAATCCATACACAAGCCAGCGTTCATGCGTCCCTTATTGTTATTTTCATACCAACACATGTCGGGGCAAATCATCTTCGGCTCAACCCCGACAATCTTACATGCACGTTTAATATCTGCGTCGCTCATCGTTGCCCCTTATTTGTCATTTTTTGTCAAAACACGTAATAAAATTACGTATTGCGCTCAACATTATATCAACTTTTCCACTACTGCGGCGGGAAAGGCTTTCTTCGCCTGGACGACGGCCATGGCGCGGTCCGGCTCTATGCCCGCACTCTCGAGAACGCGCAATTCGCGCAGACTGAAGACGGCCATGCCGGGGTTGCGTTCCAGGGTTTGCGGCACATCCCGCTCGTCCTCGCAGACCCGGAAACTCTCGCCTCGCCATGTCACTTTCAGGACGGCCATCATTTGCTCCTCACTAACAGGCACATCTCGGTTCTGCCGTCTTTGTTCGTTATCTCGATGTACTGGCCGTGCTTCGCCCGGACCGGGAATGGCTGGCGCATGAGCAGGGCGCACCCCTCCTCGAAATGAACTACCGTCTTGTATTCCACGTAGTTCAGTTTACCTTTCACGGATTGCGTCTCCGGTCCGAATTGCCTGTAATAAGCGCGATCCATGCTGTCGTTGAGCAGCATGAGGCCGATTGTCGCGAACACGCCGACTATAATTCCCGTGAGCAGATACCATATCGCCGTTTTCATAACTACCTCCCAAGTTATTGCCAGTAAGCATAGCTTACTTGACTTCTATATTTGATGTCTCTCGTCATGAAACTCGCTTAGCTCCTTTCAAGACTGGCGACGCCGTAACTTCGTCTCATTTCACTTCGACGAAGTTACGGATAATTTCCCATTGCGGGCGGCAGTATTTGCACGCCGGCAGTTCGCGCCAGTCCTTCTGTTTCATTCTAATCCCGCAGACCAGGCAGAAAACGTGGCCGGGATCCATGGTGAACAGGCTGTTTTTCTTCTTCTTCCCGCCGCTTATCCGGGCTATTTCCACGAGGTTGAAGCCCATGCGCTTGAGTTTCGCGCCGAACTCCTTCTCCGTCTTCTTGCTCTGCGGCTTGAACAACAGGTTTATGATTTTTTCAGGCATTCACGTCTCCTTCGCAGAAAGAGATGTCTTTCGGCGTGCGCCTTTGGCGCAAGCCTTGCGACGCAACAAGCCCAGCTTGTTTGAGAGAGCCGCCGGAGGCATTGTTAAATCTATCCAGCAGGTTTTTCTGTCCCGGAATGTCGAAATTTCGTTTTTTCCTGTCAAATTCCGCAAACGGGATCCCGCGGAAAAACCGCCTGTTGAACCAGTATTTCATATAATCGAGCAGCAGGTCGTTAGTCCATCCCTTTTCCCCGTTCACATAGTCCTTTTCCAAGCTGTAAAGCGGCGTGTATCGCATGGGCGAAGTGGTCAGTCCCAGTTCGGAGAGCGTTTGGAGCCGGTAGAGTGCGTCTACGGGCGTATCCTCGAAGCCTATGAGGACGTAAACCGATATGCGCGACTTCGGGAATCCGGCCTTGAGGAGCGTTTCCACGCCCCGCATAAATCTTTTTTCCTGCCCCATGGTGTCCCATGCCAGGCGGACGAGCGGTTTCTTCAGTTCGCAGAGCCGCCGTGCGATATGCGCGGTTATGCGTCCGGCCTCAAGACCTTGGTTGAAGTCTGCGTACTCGTGCTTCTTGAGCCGGTCTACGACCCTGTCGAAGTGTTTTTTTGAGGCGGCGAGCAGGTTATTGTCACAGATAACGGGATTGTCCGGCCAGTCCGGGAGTTCGCGGAAGCCGCCCGGCTCGATAAGACCCTGTCCTATGCCGCAGAACGAACAATGGTTGGGGCAGCCCGTCGTTGTCCGAGTTGCTTCCGGATTGATCCTCTGCAGCGCACCTGGCGATTCCCCAATCGCACCGATTTTGCCGAGGTAATCCGGACGGAGTTGCACGGCCGGGCTGCCCGCAACCACTTCATCGTATCTGAAGTCCTTCTGCTCGGCGAGTTTCTTCACCGCCGGCAGATTCCAGGTAAACGGAACGCTGATATAGAGCGTTCGATTTTCTATCCATCTGTACGGGCCTTTAGGCCACATCTCATTTGCCTCCGTGACAAGTCCTATCTTTCCTTTTTCGGCAATAGTATGATTTTTCGCAAGTCGCACATTGGCGTGGCAATGAGGACACGCGGCGAAAAATCATTCATTTCAACAACTCTTCAAGTGCTTCCTCTCTCGCCATCAGGAAGTTCTGCGCCCGGGCGAGCCAGCCGTGAGGCGCGGGCATCTCCAGCGGCCCGTCGTACACCCTGAGTACGTTCCACGACCAGCAGGCCGGGCAACGCACTTTCCAGGCACCGGGCAGGTACAGCGGCACCTGTTCCCTTTGCACGCGGAACCGTCCGTCGAGCAGCTCGACGACCGTGAAGTCCATAGTGCCGGGTACGCCGACGTGGTACAGGGCATACACGCAATCACAGTCATGACAATACAGGGCGGTGACTTGCGTGTCCACTTTATCCGATGTTTTCATTTCAAAGTCCTCGAACGGTCTTGTTTTTTACAAATGGAGGCGGCGGGAATCGAACCCGCGTCCCGTATTACCGTGACAAGCATCCTCGTTCACATCCATATCCGGTACTTGCCAACTAATCGTTTATCGAGCTTCGGGCGAGTACCGGCAGGAGTCCCGTCGCTCTATCGCCCCTGCTGAATCCTCGATGCCTTTCCGGGACGCCCCGAAAGGCTTTCAGCCGTACTGCGTTTAGGTCGCCCCGGCCCGCACGGCGGGTGCCGGTTTGACCTCGCTATGCAGCGATTCTCATGGGTGCTTTCGCACTTGAGTTTTTTGGTCGATTTTTTACGAGGCCTTTCGACCAACCTCGGGATGCGGACAATCGCCCGTGCAACCGGTCGAATCCATTCGCCCCCAGTACGTTTCCGTGGAACGTACCGCCCCGCAAGGCTTGGCTCGCAGAGCCACGCCGAGAGGTTCGGGCATTTCCAAATCGCAACCTTGTTTCGTTTGTCAAAGAGCATTTCTCACTGCCGAGGCCGTGAAACATGGTTTCACGTGTCACTATTTCTTAAAGGAAAACGAGTATTTTTTCATGAACCGTTCTATGTGTTCCATCCTTTTCGGCCCGAATCCCCGGTACCGGAGTATATGCTCTTTGCCGCATTTCGTCAACTGGCCTATTCTCTTTATGCCGATGGCCTTGAGCCGGTTGACCGTGTCCCGCTCCTGGTACGTCTTCGGACTCCACAGCTCCTCGACGGTCAGTTCGTCCGCGCCCCGCGGCGGGAGGTCAACGGGTTTTCTCTTCGGTCGGCGGGTGATTCGGCCTTTTCCGCGTTTCGGCCTGGCCGGGATTTGTTCGGGCGTTTTATGCCCCCTTGCCTTTTCGATATATTCTCTGAGCCTGTTGTAAGCGTCCACAGGGTCTATGCTCAGGCGTTCGAGCTGCTTTTCGTTCAGGTCGCGTATCTCTTCGAGCAGGTCGCGGATGTCGGCAAGCAGTTTTATCTTGCGCGGTGCCTGGGGCCTGAAAACCGTCCCCTCGCCGTCTATCCGGTCGCCGGACCGGGGGGTTGTGTCCGCACAATCTTGACAGAAGGGCGAAGAACGCTCCTCTAAAAAAGCGTTATGCTCCAGCACCAACCGTTCAAATATTTCCGTATCATCCCATTCCGGCACCCAGTCGCCACCGTCTTCGGTCACGATGTAGAGATAGGAGCCGTCTTTAACCAGCCGCCATTTCTGGTCGAACATCAGGTCGAGACTGTCTTGCGTTATCCCACCCTCTCTGACCTCTTCGTGTTCCTCTCCCTCGCGCCGCTTCCTCATCTTTTTCTCCTTTTTTCCAGTAAGAAAATACTGGCCTGCAGGTAAACCGAACATGCTCATTCTCCTTCCGGTACATTGATTTTGCTACCCGGATAGAGACGCGGTCGGTCCGAACTCGGCATGAGCAATATACGGAACTTATTGCTTTGCGCCGAGTGAATTTCCAGCACCCCGTTTCTATTCCGGTTCACGTACATAGTGACGCTATCCGAATCATGGATATTTTCCGTCAGGTATTCGAACGCCGCCTTGAAAACCGAAGGCTTGAAGTTGACGGCTATCAGGCAGTCGTCTTCCGGCATGTAGCTCTCTTCCATGTCCGGGAACTCCTTGTCGAACAGCGGGTTGGGCATCACAAGTTTCACGTCATCCTGCCTTATAACGGCATTGCCACCGTCCTGCTCCACGATAACGGGCCGCGTTTTGTTCGGTTTCATGGCGAGGAAAAGTCTGATAATGCGATGAGCGATGTTGAGCGGCTCTCTTTCCACATCGGGCTGCGCGAAGGGCGATGGTGTGATGATCGCTATCTTGCCGTCCGAGGCGTACACTTCTCCGTTCGGCATGAACCTGACGCAGTGTAGCGGATATCTCGATATTTTCTCTAATCCACTGCCAAAACTGACCGTTTTTAACTGGCTTACCGAATACATATCCTTCTCCTTCTCAGCGTTCCCGGTCCGGTGACCGTCTTGAAACCATCCTCGAACTCAACGAGCAAAGCATCGCCGCCGTACCTGAGCAGACGGCAGGGCTGGCCGTGCCGCTGCGGCAGGAGGAGCAGTGCCGCCCAGCGCAGGTCAAATTTATTGCGTTTTTTCACTCGCCTTCCCCCCGCCATGTAATCATCTTTCACCCTTCGTCCAGGCGATGGCCTTGTCTGTACCCACTTTTCCCTCTCCACCACAGACCCGGCAGGTGCTTATCATGTTGCGGCCCATGCATTCCGGGCAGAGGATCCGAGCCCTTTTGTATCCCGCCGCCTGGATGATTTCGAGCAGAACCATTATGTAATGGCGACGGTCTATCTCCCGCTCGTCGGCGAAGCCGTCCTGGCTTATCAGCTCCTCTTTCTGCTTCTGGAGCCAGACGAAAGTTCCGTGTCGCAGGGCTTTCGTTTCTTCGGGGTCCGGGCCTTCGAGCCAATCGACTATAATATCCTGCAGTTCGGGCGACAGGTCGCACGTGCCATCGAGTATGGCCTGCGGCGCCGGACGGCATTTGAAACAATACGGCCCCATACCGTCCCTGCTATACCATCCGCCCCTCATCTTCCGTCCGCAACCAATACAATCTTTTTCCACTGCGCTTGTCATTTTGAACTCCTCCTTACTCTGGTTTTATCTGTCCCGTCTTCAATTTGAATATAAAGTCCAGGATGTCCTGCAGGCACGAGTTGTTCCAGACAGTATTCCCGAAAGGGAAGAAGCAGTACTGCCGCCAGGCGGGATACCACTTGATGGTTGCAAGCGGCTCCCCGCTCTTTTTGTTCATAACGCCGAACAAGGCCGTCTTGCCCGTATCGGACACGGCCATCTGCTGCATGTAGATATACCTGTATTCGGCGACGCAATCGCCTTTGTTTTCGCTGTTAAAAAGGTTTTGCATTATATTCGGCTCCATCAAGTAACCTGCCGGCTTTTTTCTTGCCCGCCTTGATCATCAGCCACGGGTTCAGGGATGGAGAGGGCTGATAGCCGCCGAAACATCTGCCATCCCCGTCTATACGGACGGCTATCTCGCCGTTATTCTCGAGCTGTATCTCCTCATAGCAATAATCATACTCGGCGTCAATCGCCGACACCTCGCAACTGCAATCCGTGTCATCGTATATCGGCGCAATCGGCATCCACGCGCCCCACTGCTTGAAGAAGAACGGGATATTTGCTTCTTTGCACTGTTCACGCAGTTTCCTGACCCAGTCCGGGTGGCACGGCCATGCGTTCGGCCCGCTCATACCGCCGGCTACAACCCACCGGGCGGCGCCCGGCTGCGGGCCATCAAGAAAAGCATCAGGCAACTCTATTTCTTCCACAAGCGGCTCGCAACTCAGCCAGTGGTTGCCCGGTATGCTCAGTATCTGCGGAACTCTTATATCTACGTCCCTCTGGCAGGTTACCGTGGTACCCCACCATATATTGGGTTCATCTCTGATGTACAAAAACCGGGCGAAGGCTGCGGCCACATCCGGCCGCTTGGTTAGCAGGAGAAATGTCACGAGATGCTTCCCTATCATTTTCTCCCAGACCTGCTTTATGTCGCCGAACGAGTTCGCCGGGTCGAACATGTCGCCCATATCACATACGAATACAGTGGAGCCGTTACGGATCTTTTTTATGTCATCGAGCCTGCTTTCATGGAACCGCGGCTTGAAGTCATAGCCCCATATCTTGCCCCGCATTTCGGTGAGCCTGCGGGCATAGCAATAGGAACAGCCGTTGTTACATCCCGTGAACGGGTTCCAGGTCCAGTCCGCGTATTCGATTTTAGTTTTGTTCAACGTTATTACCTCCGTAATAACGGCGTCGCCAGTTTCAGGACGAAGTCCTGTAACGAGAGACATCTCCATTTTTCAAAAATTAACCGCCCTTATACCATCCCGTTCTTACATTTACTGCGGCGTTGAAAGCCTTCAGGCAACCGAGAAGGAATTGCGCGAGTATGAAATCCGGCGTATCTCTGCCCATTTCCATGCAATGCGAATTGAGCAGGGCCTGGAGTTCTTTGCGAAACCGCTCCGCCTTTACGTCCGTGTAGTCATGCGGCCCGTCGTCGGATACGAGCGCGGCCTCGTCCGCTTTTTCGTAAGTCGCTTCGAAGATATCCGGCTTGCAGGGATAGAACTCGCCTTTCACCCCTCGGATAATCCAGTCGCCGTCCGATATGCACATATTGCCTTCGAGCGTCGGGATGAAGCAATGCAGGGGTATGCCCTTGGCTTTCAGGTCATCGAAGCCCGCCTTGGTATCGGAAAATTGCCACGCCTCGATTACCACGGATCCTTTGCGGTATTTCATCTGCTTTCCCTCTTTTCCGTTAAAACTTGTTTTGACCGCCTCGCCAGACTTTCGTCCGAAGGACGAACGTCGAGAGAGCCGCCGGAGGCATCATCCTCCTTACAACCTGCTTTTACACACGTGGTATGCAGTCATAACTTCCGGCATTTTCACGGTCAGAACCTCTTCCAGGCCTTCCGGCCTCATGTCTGGGCACTTGTCGCAGAGCTTTTTCCATTTATTCATTACCTCATCTATTATAGAGACGAGCGAAGCGGTATTTTTGCTCTTCGCCAGGTTCCTCAGCCGGGAAAGCCGCTGTATCTCATCGAAAAAATCATTCAATATGATACGGGCCGTTTCAATGGACTTGTTCGCTTCCCACAGCTTTATGAGTTCTTTGTTCTTCATGCATTATCCTGAATCGTTAATTTTTTACAAATCGATTGTTGAGAACATTATCGCCGATTATTCTCAATAATCTCGACATAATGTTCGAGACGATTCCTCTTCCAGTACGTACAACTCGTATTCCACCGTGACCACGAACAGTTTCTTGCTCACGCCTTCACCCGCTTTCGCCCCTGTTTCGTCTTCTTGACAGTATAATTCTCGAACTGTTCCACTACTATCTCGAAAACTTCCGGGTTCAGTCGCGCCCTGCCGCCGGCCTTTCCTCCGTCGCATATCAGCCAGCCCTTTTTCGTGAGTGCGCGCAGTATGTCGCGGACACTGCCCGTGGAACGCATCTTGAAGTGGCCGCCTATCTGCCGGAGAGTGGGTGTCCGGCCTTCTCTTTCCACGCACTCTTTTATATATTCGAGTACCTTTATCTGCTTCTTCGTCAACATCACGTTCAATTTCATTACAACCTCCTGCGTTAAAACCTGTTTTAACGGCCTCGCCAGTCCTTGAGCAAAGCTCAATGACGAGAGAGTCCTTACTAAAAATCTCTTTCTTCCTTCGATTCCCCCTCCATGGCGTTGAGCCTGTCAATTTTCTCTTTTTCCGCTTCGCTGAGTTCCGTCCCGCCGAGCGTCGCCCGGTCCAAGTCCCCTCCGAGGTCTTCTTTCTCCGCCGCTGCCCTCATGTCGAGCATGGCCCCCCACTCCTGCAGGCTTTCGACCACCTGGTCGTATTTCCGGGCCTTTTCTTCGTTTATATCGTTACTTAACAGAGAAGCGCCAATCGTGACGCCTATAATTACCAAGAGAATTAAACATTCCCCTATCATGAAGTCTCTCTTGTGTCGCGCCGGTTCGGGCATTTCCGCGGACGAGCCGTGAGCGAGCCGTTCGGATACCCGATACAGCACGTCCTGCGTGCGGAACGCAGGCGCGATTCTCAGGGAGAAGGAATAGGTTCCCGGCAGCTTGCATTCCGTTATGCCGTTTACCCGGCCCTGGACAGCTTCAATCGAGTCTTTGTCCAGCCGCTTCGTCGTATCGCACAGCCAGAACGGCCCGTTCTTCGTACCACTATATTTCCGCCAGACGTACAGACCGCCGTCCACGCGGAAGCGATGGCAGGTAAACAGACTCCACAACTTCATTCCCAGCCACACGCCCGTAATCCCGAGCAGGAACGTCCCGACGAGCGACGGAACGAAATAGGAAAAATAGACCGCGTGGGGGATGCACTTCTCCGGGTTTGGAGAAAAACCGATTATCAAGCCCCCAAAACCGCCCACCCCTGCAATAACAGCGAAAATAGTAGCCCATATTGCCAAAAATCCTCTCATCGAATTTTTCCTTTCTCCGGCGGTTGTACCGTCGAATTCCTCGAACCAATCAGATATGCTTAATTTTGTCCATCCGTCGTAATGCCCCGCGCCGATATGCAAGCAGTCGAAACACGGGGCGAGACAGTCCGCCTGTCCAGACCATTTGCAGGTCTTGCAGGTATGGTTGTCCCTGGTGCTTTTCTCCGGCCACCAGTTGTCCTTGCCGCCGCCGTCCTCCCAATGCATGCAATCCTTGCACAAATGACAGTACCTCTGCTCGTTCGAACAGGCGGAGCAATCACCGTAATTGCGATGCGCCTTGAACCCTCCCGGTTTTAAGCCATCGCTCCGGTCGTTCCGAGCCGCATGGCCGGGCGTCTGGACGGGTTCAGCGTGAGATGACCCGGCCTGCGGCTCCCAATAACCTTCATGCATGTCGTTTTTCGTCCAGAATTTGCATCGCGTACACGGCTTGTATTCACCCGTCCATTTCCTGTGTACGCAGTAACCGCATTCGCCGTAATGCGGTATTTTGGTACCCAGGGCAAAAGTCCCGAGACTTGCCGCCAGACCTTTCCCCGCCAGATCCGGGGCGGGATTTTCGACGGGGTGAGATGACCCGGCCTGCGGCTCTTCACTTTCGGCCGGGAGGCCCGAAGACAAGCGGAAATAGGAATTCTCGCCATCCGAGTAAGTGATACTGCCATGTTCCCGGAGTTCCACAATTTTCCCGTCATCGTTCTTTACCCAGAACTTGACAAAGTTTGAGCCTGTGCTGGTTCCCACCACCTCGTACAGCCCGTTTTCCGTGAACGCCCCGCACGCCTGGATGCAAAGCAGGAAAAGCGAGCATCCGAAACGCGAAGCCTCGCAATGCGCCGAATCGGCCGGACGCAGGTCGAAAGAATCTCTGTCCGGGTACACTTTCTTGAAGAGCGTGGGAGATGACCATGTGAGAAAAGAACCTTTCCCGCCGCCGAGCCTCTCGTGATAAGAGGCCCCGCTTAACCAGTAATAGACGAGTCCTCTCGCCTGAAGGCCCTGCTGCAGGTCTATCAGCCGGTACATGCAGCGGCTACAGGCATATATTCTGCCCATTTTCTCATTCAGGTCCCCGACGAAACAGCGAAGATGGTTGGTCGCCGGTTTGACTTCGCAGAACTCGCATTTCACCTTACCGTAATCCGGCATCTTATTTCCTTTTCCCTAAATTCCACTTCATATAATTCCAGAACGCCATCGCCATGGCAAGCGGCAAGAACAGGGGGAGAGTGACGTAAACGAACAAGGCTATCCCCGCGCCGATGGCGTTGCGCTTCAGGCGCTTTGCTTCTTCCGGCTCGTCGCGCAACCAGGCTGCCGTGCCGATAACCGCTATGATGAAGTAGACGACGTACATCAGGGACTGCTCCCATATCCCGGCCTGAAAATCGACCACTATCCAGATGGCGTTCGCCACCATCCAGCAAAAAAAGCCTTTCCAGTCCTTCTTTATCACGAAGTAATTGCCCATCCAGCTCAGAACAACCGCTATGCAATTTACGAGACTTATATTCATTTCGCCGATTCCCTTTCATGGGATGTTTCCATATATCTGTCATGCCAGTCAATCCCCCGGCCTTGCGAGCATTTCTGGAAGTCTTTCAGCTTCATCCTCACCACCTGACAATCGCCGTTCAGATACCAGACATGGGTATTGCCGTTGCTGTCCTCCTGAACCTTTATGATGTTCTCATGGCTCAGGTACATGTCACGACCCTTCGCATCTTTATATTTATAAAGACTCGACATCGCCCCCCTTCCATTCCTGTAACTTAGTATCGCCATGAACATACAACGGGTGGCGGGGGTGGCCCTGCTTGGTGGTGCCGAGGCAATACAGCGTTGCGCTGTTCAGAAGATTGCGGACGGGTTCTTCCCGCCTCTGCGCCCACTTCAGGGCTCCCCACGCCACTACTATGCACGCCGCCTGTTCCGCGAGATTTTTTATCCACATGTCGTTCTGCGGCCCGACCGGGTCGTCCGCCTCGTCGAGCCCCTTCGGGTCGGTGGACCGGAGTGCGTAGAGGTTCGCCACAAGGAGCGTGCCAAACCCCCACTTTTCGGCAAAAGTTCTGCACCGCCGGACCGTGGGGTCGAGAACCTTTTCATCTGCAGTACTCGGGTTCAGCATAATAAACAGGATGGAAGGCCCCTCGCTCCACCGGCGTCCGAGCGCGTATCGGTACGTGCGCTTTTCATTATCGTCGAAAGTAGCCCATGCCTCTTCGAATAAGTCCATACTATCGCTCCGAGTCCAGTGAGCATAGCTCACTTACATGTACCAGGTGGCTCATCCCATCCGGCGTCTTGCCGTAAACCACTTCATCGTCCATCGGCAACTCGTTGTCCCGGACACGAAGTGCATATACTATTGCGGCCGGAAAGCCCTGCGCGACCTTCCAGCTCCCGTGTCCGAGCCTGTCCCACCAGTCTTCTATGGTCAGCATATTGCCGCCGAAATTACCGTACTGCCGGTGCCTCGCACCCCTTCTTATCATGAAGGTGCGGCCGGCAAGCGGGTGCTTCTCCTTATGGATAATCATTTCGGCCATTGAACGCTCTCCTGACGAATGCAATGAACTTCTTCACGTTATTGCTAAGGTTTTCTTCCCCGTGTTCACCTGTGTTGGCCTGTGGTTCCTTTTCCCTGTGGCTGGCCATCGCCCCGGCCCAACCGCTGCGGCATTCGCATTTCCCGCCCACCGGGTTCCACTTCCCGCATTTCGGGCATTGAATCTCGGGGGTTTTGGTCTTACCAGTCAATTTTGTCTATCCCTTCACCCGTTATTTGCTGTTCGATTTTCCTGCCCTCCACATCCTGTTTCGGCTCATCCGTGCAGAAAATCTCGTCGCCGAACGGGCTGCACGCGCCGCTGCCCCGGTACAGGTCCGGGACCAGCGAGGTGTGGTCTTCTATTCGGCTTCTTTCGCACCAACGCATGCATGCCTGCTCGTCCGCCGCGTATTTGGCGAGGGCAACCAACCGGCAGTCCGCGCACGGCTCGTCCGAACCCGGGCGTCCGCAGAACGGGCATTTAGGTGTTTCCAGTATGCTCGGTTCGGTCAGATGGTTGTAGCACCGTTCGTGTCCCGGTATCGACGGGTACCCGCAGACCGGGCAAGGTCGCAGGGACGCTATCACGCGGTCTGCTTCCCGTTGCTCGCGCTTCAGGCGGCTTTGCCGCCTGCCCCCGCCAGACTTTTCTGCCTCGCAGGAACGTCGAGAGGGTTCGCTACTCCCGCCATCTTTCGGCACCCAACAGGTTTTCATTTCGTTGTAAAAATAACGTTTGTCATGGTGGCACATTGGCTTTTGCTCGCAAGTAACCGGGAACCCGTGTGTTTTGTTTGCGCAAGCCCACGCGCTTTCTTTGTAATGAGGACAATTTACTCCGCCCTGTCTCCCGCAACTAAAGCAGCAGTAATCCGGTGCTTTCACTTGTTTTTCCGCTATTTTTTCGTTTATCCTGTCGGCTACCGTTAGTTTGCGCCGGACGAAGCGGATGTTTGCTGTTTTACAAGGTATGGATTCGGGAATCGGTGCATTAATTGATTCAAGACTTACGGGATAGTCTTCGCATGCATTAAATGAGGTTACCCTCAATTCGAGTCCCGGGGGATAATATCCTTCCCCTCTCGTTGTAAATCCGCCATAAAGAGCGCCTATTTTCCCTATGGACTTGCACACATCGCCGACCTGCACGGGCAGGAAATGTTTGGCGTCGAACCTCATTTCGACCCCATAGTCCCGGAGCAGGAGCCACGTGCCGTTGCGGTCCACTACCTGCTTTTCCACGCAGCGCATAGTCCCTACCACCGGCGCATCCAGTAAAGTAAAAGCCTTGCTGACCCATACCATCTGTCCTTTTTTGAAATTCATAGCATCCGCTCCCTTGATTTTTCTGAAGTTTTTTTCCAGTATGCCGAGGCTCAGGCCGTTGCAAAACACTATCAGACCTTTCGAATTGATTCGGATGTCCGTTACGGTCATTTCCTTCCCGGCCAGGTAATACGGCTCTGTGCCGTTTATCACCTCCACCTTATCGCCAATTTGCACTTCCTGGACGAAGGCATCGCCTGAGAAGAGGTATCCCGCACCGAAGCTCATGTTTATTTTGACCAGACCGCCTTTACTTTCCATTTCAAGCACCCTGCCGGGATGCTCCTGATTCTCGAACAATCCGATATTCCAGACCCACTGATGTCTTTTGACCTCAGATACTTTCATAGACCGAGTCCTTTTCTGCTTGCTTAATTGTGGTGTTTGTCCGTTGCCTTATTATACGGCCCGTTTTAACCATGTCAACCGTTATTCATGATAATTTCAGGAATTTTTTATGGTATTTTTCATCTCCTCGTATCGCCAAGCCGACCAATCATCCCTTTGTTCTTTCGCGGATGTATTCTTCCACCTTTATCTCGTCGTAATCATCCACGCGCCGGATCCTGTTTTTGTCCAGGAGCAGCAGCAGGAAGCCTTCCTTGGTCAGGTAGTAGCCCATGATGCTGTGGGTTTTCGTATAGAGCCGTGCCTTCTGGTGTTTGTCCATGTAAGTGATTTTTATGGATTTCGCGGCGATGAACCGCAGCCCGCTCCTGTACACGTATTTCTGCCTGCGCATTAATCTTTCTCCATCCTGCTGTTCCGCTTGAACACGGCTATTATTGCCTCCACCCGGTGTTTTTCGTTATTCCGAGGGACGACCCTTATGCTATCCACGACGCCGCTTCGGCCCGTATTCATCCCGACCGAAGTAACCGCGACAAAAACCTTTGAGCAATTGGCCTGCCATTATCATTTCATCTCCTCTGCTTCAAAATACAGTATGGCTTTTGCGCGGACAATGAAGAGGCGGCCATCCACGTATATTTTCGCCTGCTCGAACCGCTGGCACGTCCTGTACATGCGTTCTGCGAACGCACGCGCAGCTCCGGCCGGGGTTTCGGCCTGGACGGAAACCGCATCATCGTCCGGCCATCCGTCGTAGCGGCACCGGAAGACGGGCTTGTTCCGGATATTGATTATCCCGATGTAGAAAAATCCCGCCCCGAGCATAACGCCGAAGTAGTAGGAAAAGCCCACGGACATGCGATTGATTGCGTAGGATAATGGCGCGGCTATTATCATCAGGAAGCCGAGCGCGATCCAGAACCCGTTGCCAAAGTTGCGAAACATTATCTCTCCAATTTGTCGAGCCGTCTTTCAATCCGGTCCAAGCGGTATTCTGTTAGCCAGGCCTTTTACTCTTGCTCGACCTTCTCAAGGTGTTTTTTCTCGCAATATAACGGCATCAGGGCAAGCATTAGCATGAAGAATGCCGTAGATAAAATCCACACCCAATGTTTACTCATTTTCCCTCCAGGTATTGCTGCGCAAGCTTACGCAGGCCATCGTGATCGCGGGTCAATTTTTCCACAAGCGGTTTGTCCGGGTCAACTATCAGGGCCTGTTCGCGCTTTATGCCGAGTGTTTCCGCGATAATAGGGTCGGATCCGCTTTCCGCCATCAGATAATAAGCGACGACTTTTTCTTTCTGCCCGTCACGGTGGATGCGGCCTATGCACTGTTCGTGTATGCCGGGCGACCAGTCCAGCTCGCCGAACACTACCGTCCGGCAAACTTTCTGCAGACCATCGAGACCGAGACCGGAACGCAGACTCATGAAGAGGACACGCGACTCGCCCGACAGAAAAGCGTCTTTGCTCTCATCCTTCTTCTTCGGCGTTTCGCTGCCCGTGTACCATGCCGGATTGTATTCGCGGAGTCTCGGTTCCCAGAGATTGTATACCTCGCGGTGCCAGCCGTACAGCACAACCTGTTCGCCTCCCTCGCAGAGTATCTTTACGAAATCCGCAACGTAAGGTGCTTTGGCAATGCCGGTCGCCTGGCGCATGAGCATGTCGAACTGGCCGGAAGCGGTGAAACGCATCTCCTTGCTCGCATCTATTTTACGAAGAATGATTTTCGCCAGTTCCGTGGCACTATCCTTTATCTCGTTCAGGCGAGCCTCGTCCGAATCTACGATGTAGGGAACTTTAGAGACATCCGGCAGTTCGCGTCCCACATCGGAGCGCGTTCGGCGAATCATTATGTGGTTTTCGCGCAGCCACGAGCCGAACTCCTTCGGTTCTTTTACCCTGGTTTTTCCGCCGTAAGAGTATCCATCGCACCATTCGTTGACAAATTCATATTCCGCTCCGAGCCGGTCCTCTTCGATGACCTGCATGATGTTAAAAAATTCTATGCCGTAATTGTATATGGGAGTGGCGCTGAGACCCAGTTTGTATTTGCAGTTACGGGCGATTGCCTGGGCGGCCATGTACTTGTTCGACTCCGTCCGGCGCAGCTCCTGACACTCGTCGAACGTCACGGAGTTGACATAGTCTTTGAGATAATGTTCCCATCCCGCGAGTTTGTGATAGTTCACTATCAGCACATCGGGCGGTCTGCCGAAAAATTCCGGCAGTTTGTACGGCGTGCCCTTTTTTAAGATGTGGGTGGAAATGCCGGGCGCGAACCTGTTTATTTCGCTTTCCCATTGCCGAGGCAAATGCGTGAGGGTAACGACAAGCGCGGGCAGCGTCTTCGGTTCGGTGAAACTGAATATGGCGATGGCCGTCTTGCCGAGTCCGACATCGTCGGCCACTAACAGCGAGCGTTTGACCAGGTATATTTCCGCCGCCCGGAGCTGGTATTCGCGTTGCTCGACGCAATCCGCGAGTTTGAATTCGCGCGGCTTGTAATTTTCTCTGGACATCGCATCCAGGCGTTTGCGCACCTCACGATAATAACGCGCATTCGCTTTCAGGAGCGTCCTGTCCGCACATCTCAAGGGGTACCGCTGCATGAACCAGAGCATGTCGAAACAGTTCTCGGGCGTATTGCCCATGGTTATACGCGATGAATGCCTGTCAACCTTTTTGAATACGCGCTTCAGCCGCCCGAGTACGTGCGGCTCGGCTTCTATTTCTATTTTGCCGTCGCTCAACTTTATTTCGCCGTAAGTTCTCAAAAAGCCGCTCCCGTGAATATAACATGTACCTTCTTGCCGCAGAGAACGCGCTCCACTCCGAGGTGTTTGGACCGGGTGGTCAACAGTATTATTTCCTGCACTTTCGAATAGCCGAGATAACGCTGAAGCTGGCGCATGACGACGGTGGCCGAGCCGTCCACCTTCACCTCGATACCGAGTTTCGGGCCGGGTAGATAAAAATCAATTCTCTCGCCCGGCCCCAATTGATATTCCCGCTCGAAAGGCGCGTCGAGAATCTGCCCTATCGCGTCCTGGAGGAGTTTTTCATTCCCCGTGTAGAAGGCGTGAGACCTAAGCGTTTTAAGCACGTCCCGCACGGTGTAACCCATCCGACCCCTCCAGGTTCCTGTATTTCAGGATTTCATGCATCAGGAACTCGTCATCTTCCTGCGGCTTGCGCCACTTCCACGGGTAGTTGCCTTCGAAAACATCCTTGATTTTGTCGTAGCAATGCGGGCAGAGGAACCTCTGCACCCTGTGGCCCCAGTATTCGAACTGGATTACCAGGCTGTGCCTGCCGCAGATAAGCCGGTCGCAGGCCGCGCACATGACGGCGCCGTCCCCGTCGCAACCCTCGATATCGCAGTACCCCCTCAACACCGTTTCTTCTCTCACCGGCATATTAACTCCCTTCCTATAGAATTTCTCCGAACCTACATCGCATCTGCGCAGATGGCAATTGTCGTAAGTCCTTTCTGCTCCTACATCTACCCTCATTGATTCTATCCTTTTATGTTAACCGTTTTTCTGTGTTAAATGGTTCGATGCTCATACATGGCCGTCGCCTTGTCTATGCAGTCCTGAATGTCATCCAAGCAATCTCTACTCCAAACCACCTCCGTGAATCTTGCGGGAAATAGGCAAAACTGACGCCACGGGGCATACCATCGTATTTCGCCGAGCTTGATGCCCGTCTTGTTGTTGTGAATTGAATAAGTAGCTGTTTTGCGCTTGCCTATCAGCCCGTTATTGTTCACGAAGAAATACTTATACTCGTAGGCTTTGAACTGCATGGCATCCTCTGGAAAGCAAGACCCGCAAAATCTGCCCGTTCTGTGCGGAAACTCTCGCCCGCAAAGTTCACATTTCATCTATTCCCCCTGCCGTCTCAAGGTTAAACCCTTCTTTCTCGGCTCGATTAGTACACTCCCGGCATGTCCACCGATAAACATACTCCAAGCCGTTCCAGAGCGACCAGAAACAAGCACCGTGAGAGAATGCGTTTTGCCGCGCATTTTGTCTTGTCGCTCCCTCTCCAAGAAAATTGTCGCAATAATCGCAAGAAACCTGAAACATGCTCGATTTCCGTTCCTGAATTGCCATGTAGTACTCCTGTTTTTACTGTAATTTACAACTCATTTTCCCTCTCCCGTGTTATATGGTTTCCAAATATGCCAGCGCATCGGCGAAGTCGCCCTCGGCCATGTCCTGAGCCAGTATATCAAGCGCCTTTTCACAAGCGGCGATAGCTGTCACGTCGTCGATACCGTAGCCCTGAATTGCCTCAACAATTTCTCTTGCAAGTTTATGTCCTTCACTTTCCATTTCTATCTCCTGTGTTAAAAGTTGGGGTTCGCTCCGCCTTAGCAAATTCTTTTTGTGTCCTTGTCTTCATTGAAAGCGTCTTTATAAGCCTCATCGAGCATTAGAGATTCGTCCTCGCACATTGGGCAGTCTTGCACGGTGTTCCATGTGCGATGCCTTGGACAAAACCATGCAGCAAGTTCCCATGCCGGGCATTGGTGGCCTTCATCGCCCCCCGGTTCTTCGCCATTGTCAAATAACTCTAAGAGTTCCTCAGATTCGCTCCCGCATTCACAGTACACCATAAAGCCGGCGCCCATCCTGAGACCGGACGGGCTTGGATTTTCCTGCCATCAGCTGTACCATTTGCATGTTTTACAGATGCCCATTTGGATATTCATACAATCTCTCCTGTGTTAAAAGTTGGGGTTCGTTCCGCCTTCGTAAAAAACAACTCCTCTAAAACAGAGATTTTTCCGCATTCCTCGAAATCTTCTTTTCCAGGCGTTTAACTTTATTCAGCAGTTTTGCTATGACTTCGTCCGCCTCGTCGAGCTGCTTTTTCAGGGCAACCACGGTATTTGCGAGCCGGGCCGCCTTGTCGCGCAAACTTTCATGTACGCCCATGTGCTCCGGCGGTGTGTTGGCCAGGCACCATACTATGGCGGGTCGTCCGCTTTCCGTTTTGCGGCGGTGGCCGGAATCCTTTACCAGTCCTTTTATTTTAAGTTCGCGGATCCGGGGAGAAATGGTCTGGTGCTTCATCCGGTAATATTCTTCGACCTCGCAACACGTTGCACCGCCTTTTCCGTGCACCTGCATGTACCTGATAAAATGCCAGATATCGAACTGCAGCTTATTCACATGGGGCTTGATTTCTTCCGCGGAAATCAGCGACGTGTCCTGCTCCACGTATGGCGGCGTGCCGTTGTAAAGATCGTAATCGCCGTCAATTACCGGTTTTTCTGAGTTCATTGGCCGTCTCCCCGTTACGTCTGTCTTGTCACGGCAAAGCCGTGCAAGGCTGACGGCGTCGCCAGGCTTTCGTTCGCAGAACGAACGCCGAGAGACACCTAATCATGCTTTTCGAGTTCTTGCGCAGTTTTTTCGTTCTTCTGCGCATCGATGTCGATGCAGACGAACCGCCGACCGAGCGATTGCGCGGCCAGCGCGGTCGTACCGTGTCCGACGAACGGGTCGAGAACGCACCCGTCCGCGGGACAAAGCCTGTCAATGTAATATTTGTAGCCTTCGACATCCTTCTGCCAGAGGCCTTTTTCCTTCGTGCGAGTAACTTCGACCATATCTTTTATAAACTTGCCGCGGCGTGATGGGCTGCCCTTGCGGTAGAAAAGCAGGGGTTTGAACATGACCTCTATGGCCTTGCTCACCATCCGCGGGTGCGAACCCTGGAGCTGATACCAACCGCCGAGCCACCAGAAGCGCAGGCCGAGCCTGCCGCCGAAATGCTGTATGACTGCGTCTATGGCCATGGCGTACTCGTGCGGCGCCTCGACGACGAGGAACCCGTCCTTTTTCAAGATGTGCGCGTTTTCCGCGGCTATCTGGTAGCCCCGCAACCGTCCAGATGAATAGTCGGGGTCCGTGAACACGAGGTCAAAGCTGTCGGCGGGGAACTTCGGCAGCACGAGGTCCGCGCTCCCGCGCAGAAGCACGCCGTCGTCGCCCCGATAGTCGGCACCCTCGATGAAAAACGGGGCGGTCCAATGCCCGGCGGTTATGCCGCCCGCGTCGCCAGCCCGGCGGCTATGCCGCCTGCCCGCGCCAGACTTGGAACTTGTTCCACGTCGAGAGGGCTTTTCCGTTTTCTTTTTTGCTTTAGCCATTCAATCTTTCCCGGCGGTTATAATAAACCGCCATGCCTGCAAACAATATAATTCCGAAAATATTAATTGGCATAAGCCGGTATGCTTCGTGGACATAATTCCATGCCAGCGCCGACGCATAATACAGCGCGGCGAGTAACGGTATTACGGTGACCCAGAACACGCTGCGTTTCATTCCCCCCCCACGTATTTTTTTTCTACATCGTTCAGGCACCAGGATATGTCCGGGCAGTCCGGGCAGAGCCGCCGGTGAGCGGGATAGAGCAGGTGGTTGGGCTTTCTGCTCTCCGTGAGCATGAAGCGTATGAAACGCTTGTGATGCATGGCCACAAGCGCATAGAGCCTGGCCAGCCGCAAGGCGTTCTCCCGCGCCACGGCGCAATCGTCGCTTGCAGTACTTATCCATGAGTTGAATTTTATAACCGCATCCTGTATAAAACGCAATTGTGACCGATATGCGAAAGTATTGGGCAATGTAACTTTTTTAGGCTTTTTCCCCATCGCATCCTCAATTCAAATGTATCCCGTAGGCCTTGTGGTCATCGCACAGAATTATGACTTCCCGGTCGCCGTTACCCGTCAGTATCGGCTCCCTGTTCTCCTGTCTTTTTTTCGCCGTATTGTCCACGAACACCTTCTGGCCGTTGATAGTTTCCGGCCATTCACCCTTTTTGCCTTTCTTGTGTTTTTTGGCCATTTTCCTCGTACAGCTGATACAGTACGGGTGGACGTTTTCCCGCTCGGTGCAGAAATCCGCCACGTGCAGGGATATGAGGTGTCCGCACATCTCGCACTTCCCGGCATAGCAGTCACACATCACTCTACCTCGCAATCCACTATTTTACCCTGCCCCATGGCTATCGCCTTTTTGATGTTCAGGCCCGGCACCAGCTCGGGCATGATTCCCTGTTCCATCGCCTCGTCGAGCTGCGGCACGAGCCAGTCGCCCGCCGTGCGGCCGTTGGGCAACACCATGAACGCAAGGAACTCGTTGTCAAACGTGGTTATCCCGTCCTGAATGGCGACGAGCTTCGCCTTGATTATAAGGAGCAGCGAGCGCCAGCGGCGATTCACGTCCTTGTGGAAGAATTCCTCGGCCTGCCTCTCCGTGCGCCGGTGCATGCGCGGGGTCATCAGGTGGTCCTCGGCCTTGCCTATCGGCAGGTGGAACCGAATTTGCCGGTTTTCGTAACGGAAGGAAATCGCGGCGATGTGGTTGTCGCGTTCATCCTTCTGCCAGCCGTACATGAATCCGTCCGCCCCGAAACGCAGGATTATTTTCTCGATGTCCTGTATGGATTTAGAGGTCGGAACTTTCGTATTATCCGCATACGCCATGGAACCCCCTTAAACAGCCGCTTTTATCTCGATATTTCTCCGAGCCATTCCTGCAGCCCGTCGTATCCCCGGCACATTTCCTTCACCGCAGGCGGTGCGTTCCGGTAAAGCATGCCGAGCACCGCGCGCAACGAACGCAGACACGTCTTGTCCGCATCGTTTATCACGGAATCCCCGTCGAAAGAAATCTTGTCTGCGTTGCGGAACGACACCCCGATCACTTCGCCCGCACCTTTCCGCTTCACCGCGAGGATCCCGGTCGCCACCCGGTCGCACTCCACGGGGGCGGCTATCCTGTCCACGGTGATACACAGTTTTTCCCTCTTCCTGTCATGTTTGACCCAGAGCACGCCCTCTCCAATGGGAAGGCCCCGGAGCCGCAAGCAGAAGTGCACGTGATGTGCAGGTAGGACCCGGGGCCTTTTCCCAAAATGATAAAATCCTTCGCTGCTTGCGACTATGCAATAGTATCACGCACACATGGATTGTCAACAACTTTTTCGCCGGTTCGCAAATTATTTTTGCCGCACCGACTCAGTCATCTTCCTCCTCGTCGAAGTCCAGGAGGTCGTCTTCCTCGAGATGGCAGTCGATTATCTGCACGTCCGGCTTCCCGTTCACAAAATTCCTTATCACGTTTTCTATTTCGTGCGAAAGCCCTGTGACCGAGTCGGAATATGGCACTTCGTCGTTTTTCACCGGTTCCGGCGGCACCTTCTGGTGCGGCATTTTCAGCCGGAGAACCAGCTCCCAGTACGGCGGCGACCAGCGGTACTTAGTCTTTTCCGCCATCCTCTTCTCCCGGATCGAGATTTGCGTCCACTATTTTGCCGGCGGCCATTTCATCCATGACCACTTCGGCCTGTTCCATCTGGAATCGGAAGAACTCGGCCTCGACCTCATCCCGCTCCATGGCCGCACGGGCGGCCGCGACGAACACGCATTCGCCCTGCTCGTCATCCAGGATTACGTTTTCCTGCTCGTCGAGCATCTCGTCGCCGTTCTCGTCGAGCTTCGGGGGGATGTGCCACGCTTCGCAATCATCTATCCTGCACGGCTGGTGCAGGTTCCTGTAGCAGTAGGTCGCTTCCTCTTTCGGCCCCTCATTCTTCGGTTGAAATTTTTTCTTCGCCATCCTCTTCTCCTTTCGGCTCTATGCCTGTTATTTTGAGATGTTTCTCCGGCTCCGACATCAGCTGCACCTGCTCGGACACCCCCGACGGGTGAAGGACGTGTCCGCAGGACATGCAGAGCATCCCCATGGCCAATCCTTTTTCGGCACGAACGTTCACCTGGCCCGTGGTGCGGTTCGCCAGACTGGCGTGTGCGTCCATGAGCGTGTTTATCATGGCGACATCGTTTTTCCCGCAGTTCGGGCAGATGAGTTTTTCGAACCCGTCATCCGCCGGATTTATCACTATGCCGCCGGCCGTAGCCTTCCGCATATCGATGTCTTTCTCCAGCTTTTTGCGGATTTGATCGCGTATCTCTTTCGGAGTCCCCTCTGGAAATTCTATGCGCATCTTCGGCCCCATCAATACAGCCCCTTTCCCGATATGTCGCCCGTTTCCTTTTCCTTTTTTTCTTCCTCGTCCGGATTGTCTTTCGTTATTTTTCTTATCGCGGCCGCAGTCTGCTGTGTCGTCACGAGCCCTTCTCCGTTCCGGCCGTATCCGAAGAGGTCTATCATGTTTTCCGACGCCTTGTACACCAGGTCCTGCGCCATCACCCGGCAGACGTTGCCGAACGGATGGAAAAACCCGCATTGCCTGCCCGGGCAGATAACAGGCTGGTGGTCCATGACCCTGACCTGGTCGAGTATTTTTTCCTTGAGTTCGTCGGAGATATCCGCGCGCCTCATCACCCCGGCTATGTTCAGCACGAGCGTTTTGAAGTCCGTCTTCATCTGCGAGAATAGAAAATCGAATATGCAGGGGTTCTTTTCCCTGCCCATGTCAATGTTTTCCTCCCTGCCGTTTCTGTAGATTTTCATTTTTTAATATCCCCTGTTTTTCAGAACAGTCCCTTGTCCTTCAGGTTTTCCACAACCTTTTCAACCTTCGGCAACAGCTGTTGCGCTTCCACGCAAAGAGCTTCCGCCTCCGTCGCCATGTTTTTCATCCGGCCAAACATGCGTTCGGCTATAGCCAGGACATCCTTCGCTTCCTGGCCAGCTATCAGCGGCAAAAAATTCTTCAACTTCTTCAACGAACTGAAATCCATACGTTTCCTTCCTGCCGGCAGTCCGGCGTCAGCGGGACTCTTTGCTTTTATTTATACGAAGCCGTCAGTTTCTTCTCAAGTTTGATTGTTTCTTTGACGAGGTCTTTGATATAGCCCTCACACTCTATCTTTGTGGGAAACTCGCTTATTTCTTTCTCCATATCAAGCATTTCCGATTTCATTTTATTCCATGGCCACTTTATAGATGTCGTTTGCTTGAGAATTTCGAGCAGGCCGGGCTTTTTTTCCTTTCCCGTCCACAAGGGGATAGATTTCCATTCACCATGCGGACTCCTCTCGTTTATGTTTTTCGGTATAATGGCAAACTTGTTTTTTCTTTCTCTCCTGTGTTTAACAAAAACCGCCGCCGTTGTTGCATCGTGGTTCCCCATGCAGTTTACGGGCCAGATATAGAAAAACAGATTGCCGAATTTGAAATACCTGTTTTTATCTTTTACTTCGTAGATTCTTCCGTCGCGGACTTCTCGACCATAATGTCGGAGAATAGCGGCAAACTCATCAGGTGAAGATACAGCTTGTTGTTCTTCTCCTCCATAACCTTGATTGTTTCCTCTGCCAGTTTCTCCACTTCCTGCCATTTGCTTCCTCTCCTGAGTTTTTCGAAATTATATTCGTCAATCACATCTCCGAGAATTTTAATGGTCTTTTTGCCTTTGTGAAACCTGAGAAAATATATCATTTTATAGAACACGTAGTATATCTGCTCGGAATTAGCAATCCATTGGTCCATGTTTTTATTGTCCCATCGACCCTGCGTATACGAAGGTATGCCATAATGCCATGTAAACCAGAGCAAAGCGCGGTTCCGCCGCCAATACTCCTTGCGTTTTTCTTCGTCTATGTCATCCTGGGTCACTCCGTACACACGCTGTTCGTACTCTGCCCCATGTGAGACATGAACCTCTCTTATAAAATTTATATCTGGCGAAGAGTCGATGCAACGCTTCACTTTGGTTGGATAATCTTCGGCCTCTTGTTTTGTTGCACATGTGCCTTTTAGTACTTTAGATACATCATCTTGATGTACAGAGTTTGTTGTCTTACGTTTAGTTGTATCGATCTTGCCATCTAAGTCTATATCTACATCTACATCTACATCTATTGGTTCCGTTTTGCCGGAACTGGGTTCCGTTTTGCCGGAACTAACATCCGCTTTAGCGGAACCAACATCCGTTTTGCCGGAACTGTTTAATTTTTGTACATCTTTTGGGTTGTTCGATGGCGATATCTTTCGTTTCCAGCGTTTTGAGAGTTGATACTTGTCCCAGTTGCTTATTCTGTATATGGAATTTTCATATTCATCGAGTTTTTTGTATTTGACGCATTTTTCTATAGTTCTGTTGAGTGCCTGGAGCGGCACCCCTATCAGGCCGGCGAGTCTTTCGGGCGGGTACCCCATATCTTCGTTGGCCCGGATCCAGCCGTCTTCTTTGTTGGCCAGACACAACAGGCGGAGAAAAACGGCCTGTTCTTCAAGTTCAAGTTCCGTTCCTACGCTGCCAAAAAGCCATTCTTCAGACCAAAGCGGAAACCATGGAGCACTTGATTTTCCCGGCACAACCCCCCCCTCTCAGGCATGAAAATAAAAGCCCCGCGAGCAGACAGTCTAACAAGGTGCCTTGTGGGCTTCTTGAATGAGAACTCGCGGGGCTTAATCATTAAAACCACCCTATTAGTTTCTGTCTGTGGGGAATGATAATGCAGGTGCGGCTAAAGTCAACAAAAAAATTCAGTCGGACTTCAAAAAAACATTTTTTTCGTATTGAAGCAGCTCGTCCACGGCGGAGAGTCCGAGGAGCTGGGTCATGGCGACAAGCTGGTCGAGCGACGGCTGTCTTGCGCCGCTTATATACTTGTACATGGTGGTGTCTTTGACCCCGAGCGCGGCCGCGAACTGCTTGTACTGCAGTCTGCGGGCGGCGAGTATTTCCTTGAGTTTTTTCGTGTTGAGCACCGTCATAGTTCTCTCTCCATCGTGTTCAGAATTTCGGATGCTTCGGTTATCAGCGAGGTCTCGCCGTCCTCGTCCACGACGAGCGCGGGCACGGCCCGGACATCATCGAACGCGCTTTCCGCGAGCCCGCCCACCGTGTCCACGTCGTAGACCTTCAATATTCCGCCGGTCTCGATTTTGATGCCCTTTTCGCTCGCCGATTTTTTCAGCATTTCGCAGTTCGGGCAGTTTTCCGTTCGGATATAGAGCCTCAATTCAAACATGGCCGTTCCTTTCGAGTTTCTTTTTCCGCCAGGGGGGCAGGGATTTGAGTATCGCCCTGACATCCCGGTCCAGCTGTTGCAGGTCGCCGACCGCCGAGTTGAGCGTTTTGTCGCATGATTCCTGACAGCCGTCCTTGAACTTCCATTTCAGGCCGAGCAGTTTTTGAATGATGTTGGAAACGGTATTTTTTTCAATCATGCCGCCCCTCGCTTGATACAAATTTCAGGTTCTGTGTCCGATACATTCCATCCACTTCGCGTAGAGTTTCGAGAGCTGGCGTTGCGACTCCTCGATGGCCAGTATGGCATCGCGGTCACGGTTCGCGAGCCGCTGGTCGAGCGCGCGGACGAACGAATGCAGGGCCGCCTTGAATGCGGACACGCTTTCCAACCACGGCGTCGTTTTGTCCGTATTCTCCACCCACTCGCCCATGAGTTTGGCCATTTCAATAACATCGCGCTGCACCAACTTTACTTCCGAATCCGTCATTTCGCATCCCTTCTGATTCCCAGTCTCCTGCATTCGCGGCCGCTGTTCATGCGGTGGTTGCGGCGGGCCTGTTCTGCGCACCAGCAGCGGTAGCAGTATTTCAACGGCGTCGTTTTCTGCTCCACGAGCCGTTGTTTGAGCGGCTTGCCGCAAGCCCTGCACTTTTTGTCACTCATAACGTCGTGCCTTAATTTCACCATTTTAGCTCCTTTCGTGAACAATAACTCCTCACACCTTGCAGTCGCAACCCTTTTCCTTCAGTATCGCTATCTGTTTTTCGGTCGTCTGCCATTGTTCATCCTGGACGATGCACATGTCGCTTACCATCAGTATGTTCAACGGGCTTTGATGATTCCATCCCCGGCGGGTCATTTCCTCGACCTGCGCGTTATGCCTGTTGTAGAGCGCGAGCAGTTTGCCGCGCCACCTCTTGAGTTCGGGGTGATTTTTATATCCTTTGCGGTTTTGCGTGATAATGGTCCAGATGCTGTGCAGTTCAACGTGCTCGGCGAGCAGGTGCTTGTCGCAGAGCCGCTTTACCGATATGTCCCATATACGCATTCACTCACCGCCTTTCGGGTGAGTGAATGCGGCGTCGCCAACATTTTTGCGAAGCAAAACTGTGAGAGACATCACTCACGCCTTTCCGGTGCAACTTCATAATCTCTCCATGCAGGTTCCAAGCCCGCTATCCAAAACAGGTTGTCGGTTGACTTCTCCGTAAACAAGCAACATGCTCCCGGCTCCGCTCCCGCCTTCCGGCTCGTAAGTCCCGGCGGCGTATTCGGCCGCCTTCGGGGCTGGCACGAAGTTTATGCGCTTCTTGATAAAGCATACCAGGACGCAACCTCTGACGTAGCGATGAAACCATTTCGTGTCCGTCCGGCTGAAGACGAGGGCTATCCCCTGTCCGTGCAGGCCGCCGAGAATGTTTCCCGGGTCGTTTTCCGGTTTTTCCGGGTCGCCGGGCGGGAAGAAAATGTCGTGGTCGCTGACCTCGTCTCTCACATTCTCCGCCATCATGCGGAGACCGTCTACCAGATGATTCAATTTGCTCATTTCCGAAACCTCCTTCAAAACGCTTTCTTGGCGTAACCCTGTTATCCCACCTGCAGAACGCAGCCGCAGTTCCGGCAATGGACGTGGTGCCTCTGCATGCCGCATGAACACTCGCCGTCCGCCTTGTACTCGCCGAACTCCGGGTTCTCGCAACTGCACCACGAGGTCTTCAGGCCGTCGCCCGACAGCGTCGGAGCGGAATCTGCCGCGCTGTACGGGATTTCGACTTCCGGCGCGTCGCCCGGCTCGACGCCGCATTCCGCAAGCGTTTCCTCGCCCCACTTCAGGAACTCGCGTTCCTTTTCCAGATACTCTTTCACCTTTTCTTTTGTCACGACGTATTTTTTCCAGAAACCCTTACTGCGCTTTGCGGCAACATCCTCAAGCGAGCGTATCGATTCCCTTGTCGCCTTAACCTGTTCGTTCAACACGGCCACCATGTGTTTGCTGACATGCATTATCCGCTCCTTTCAAAAACCTTCAGCCCCACGGCAACGCGCCGCGAGGCTGAAGGAAGGATTTTCAGTCGTCACAGCAATCGTCGCAACGCCCGTCGTTGTCCATGTGGTCCGCATCGCTTATCGTCGCGCCGCATATCCGGCAGACCGCCCTGTCGTCGGGTTCCGGCGGCTCGAAACCATAAGCCGCCAGATGAGCATCATCCCTGCGCCACTTGAGCCAGACGTTGACCATGTCCGCGGCGGCATTGCACAGGATACAATGCCTCTCGACTGCGACTTCGTCCTCTTTGTCCGGGAACTCGTCGAAGTATTCGTTCGCATCGCAATGTTCGTGCAACTCCGAAAAAGTTTTGATGTCTTCCGGCAAATCGCCGTCCCGCATCTCCTGTGCTATCTCGCCGATAATGCGGCGCGCCATATCCACAGGCTTTACGCCTGTAATAATTTTTTCCATAACCCTTCCTCCAAAAGGTTTGCCGTGCAACATGCACTTTCTGCTTACACAACAAGATTAACACAATGAGTGTTAATTGTCAATGACAAAAGAAAAAAAATCCAAAAAAAAATTTTTGTATTGAAACCGGGAGCCTTGGCCGTATAATATGCGCCGCCGCTGAATTCTTTGCTAACAGTGACAACGGGGTTGCGGCTGACCGAGGGGCTGACGAGCCCCTTTTTCATTGAGTTCGCAGACGCCCGCCGCTATCATGCTCCTTTCCGCAATTAGCGGGACTGAAACTTTGCTTTCCTGCGCCGGATGGTCCGGCGCAGGTTTTATTATGCATATTCCATGCATTCGCATGCATTTCCCGGGCTTTTACAGGTTGACCGCCTGCGATATCGTGGTAAAGTCCACAACATGGAATTAAAATCAACCTTAGACATACTTCGAAATTGCCCTGTAAAAACCTCGGTATTGGCCCCAGTGGCTTTAGAGGAGAGAATATGCCGGATATAGACGAAGTTCTCGGCGAACTGGAAGAAGAGGAAGATTTTTACGAGGAACTGGAAGAAGAGGAAGAAGATATGACTAAACGTGTAAAAGCGGATTCCGTGATAATTCAGACAGGTGGCGATCCTGTTGGCAAGAAGAAGAAAGAGGAAAAAGACGAGATAGAGGAGATTATCAAAAACGCACCGGAAGCGGACCGGGAATATCTTCGCCGTCTTTATTCGCTTGAAATTGTCCGCACTCAGGTTGTGCGGAAAGGACCCGAGTACGATGCCGATGACATAAAACTCAAAATAGGAAAAGTCATTTACGACTATCCGAACGGCATTGTGCGCATGGATGAGCTTGAGAGGGAGCTTTTCAAAACTCGCGGCGGCGGCCTATACGAGGTCTTGTATAAAGACAGCAGCGGGAAGATACGCCTGAGAAGAACTTTTGAAATCGACGGTGCGCCTATAGCGACGAAACTTGAGAAGGAAGAGTTCGACAGGCTTCGCGGCATACGTCCTGGACGCAATAAAAATAACAGTGAAGAAGACCCGGAGATAAAAGAACTTGAAAAAGAACAGAAGTTGCTTCTTAAAAAACGCGAAGTAGAAAGAACGCGCCGCAAAGTGGAACTGGAAGAAGAGGAAGAGGAATATGACGAGGACTACGATGACTTGCCGCCCGCCCCTTCCATGCACGTCTCGCGCAGGCGCGGACGCCGTGGCGGCTTCGGCATGGGAATGATGTATCCGCAACAGTTCGAGGACCCCGATAAAATCAGGCGCGAGGCCGAAGAAAAAGCGGATCTGAAACACCAGGTCGATATGGCGAAAAGGGATGCGGAAGAAGCGAAAAAGGAAAAGAAGGGTGGTACCGACTGGGCGGCGGTTCTGACGGCGGTCGTGCCTGCCGCACTTAACACGATAGGCGGGATAGCGGACAAAATGCTCGACAAAATGGATAAGATCGCCGAATCCATGAAACCGAGGGAACACGATCCTATGGCGGAACTGACCAAGCTCGGCGAGATGGTCAAAAACTTCATCCCGGAAAAGGAGAGCATGGAGGACAAGATAAAATTCCTCGCCAAAGCGGCCGAAGCCAACACCACTATGATGCACAATACCATAAACTCGCTGATGTCCTCGATGGTGGATGTCATGAGCAAGCGCATGCTCGACGACGCCGGGGTAAAGGAGCCGGACACGCCGGCCGTTGCTATCGTCCGCGAGGTCAGCAGTGCCGTGGCCAATCTGGGACGAGATATAGTCAGCGCCTCGAAGCAGAAAGGGGCGCAGTCCCAGGCCGCATTGCCGCAAGGGGCCTCGCAAGACGGGGGCGTTGCACGTCACGGGGGCGTTGCACGTCACGGGGGCGTTACACATCACGGGGGCATAACAGTCATCCCGCCGCAACAGCCGCCGCAACAGCCGCCACCTGCAGCCTCGCCCGTCCCGCAGCCGCAACCGCAGCAATCACCGGGTGGCGCAACGGCGATAAACGTCCCGGGCCTGCCGGCGGAACAGGCCGCATTCCTTGCGAAGTACGGGCCGGATGCCTCTAAACTGCTCGGCGAGGCGCTCAACGCATACAACAACGAAGTTTCGCCCGAAGAGTTTGCGGAAAAGACGGGTGACCTGGTAAACGACGAGATGCTCGACCTGCTGCTCGAAAAGGGCGACATGGAATTGCTCAGGCAGTTCGCCGTGCTTTCCGGGCGAGGCGCGGAATTCGAACACCTGGTGATGGGCGTCCCCGTCATCAGGTCGTGGGTGGAAAAGTGGCTCTTAACGGTGAAAGAATGCTACGTGGATGACGGCGAAACCCAGACAATGAGCGCATCCGAGGCGTCCGAATCCATGCAGTCGGCGATGGAAGAAAACGAGCCGCAATAATCAACCGGAAAAAATTTTGAAAAATTTTCGGAATTTTCCTTGAAACAGAAAAAGCGACAGGGTAAACTTGGGAAACAGAAGGGCGACAGGCCCGACTTTGAAAATGAGGCAAAGCTCGTTCAGATAGACGAGGATGACATCCGCGAGACCGGAGACCGCATAAAGCGGCACGCAGGCGGAATAGTAGATTCCCTCGTCAACCTCTTGCTCGGCATAGGCCGGAAGAACGAACGGGCGAAGGGCGCAGAAACCCGCCGGAAGAACAACGCGCGACGTTGAGGCGGTCGGGCACCCCGCAAGCGGATAGAGCGTAGCGGCGCCCCGTAATGGTTCTGCGTTATCAGACCGCACCCTGAAGCGGCGGCGTGACCGCCCCGGGCGACCTACCCGTGTTCAGGCTCCGGTCAGCAATTGAAGCGCAACAGCTTATTGCTGACGGAGTCGATACATGGGTTTTTTTTATGGCCGGGCGGGCGTTCTTTCCGAGACGAAGAACATCCCGTGGGGCAACGCGGGCGTAAGAGTCAGCGTGGACAGCCTCCTTTCCATTATTCGCACATGGCGCATCAATCCTGACCTCGTTCTGTTCGCCAAAGAGCTTGTACAGAATGTGCCGTCCAAGGACTATTACGGCGAAGTCTGGACGATACAGGACTGGATAAAGCGCAACATCCGCTTCACGCGCGACCCGGTGGGCGGCGAGCTGCTTCAGGACCCGGAAGTCACGCTGAAGATCGCCAACGGGGACTGCGACGACCATGTCATACTGCTCAACTCCCTTGTCAACGCCATCGGCATCCCCACCCGCGTGGTTCTCATAGCCAGCACCAGCGCGGCCCCGAACCAGTACAATCACATATTCACGGAGGCTTGGCTTCCGCGCCCGGATAACGGGCAATACGCATGGATCCCCGTCGAGACCACGCCGGTCAGACAGGGCGAATGGTTCGAGATGGGCCGCCTGCCGCAGGGCTACAGATATGAAAGGCACGGAGTATGAACCCGTTCGTTCTTCTCGCTTTGGGCGTCGGAGGCTGGTTCGCCTATACGCAGATAAAAAAATCTGCGCCCGCACAAACAACATCGCCAGTAGCGGCACCTGCGGAAAAATCGCCGGAAGAGCAGATAAAAGAACAGGCGAAAGAAGCGGCCGAGAGCGCCGCAGAGATAGCCAAGGGGGCGGGCAAAGTTGCGGCCGCCCTGACTGCGGGCGGCGGAGCGGCGGCGGCGACAACGGGCGGCGGGGCCGCAGCATCGGCGGGCATAAGCGCAGGCGGCGGCGCGGCCGCTGCGGGCGGCGGAACACCGGCGGCGACAACGGCCGCAGGAGCCGGTGCCGGGGCTACGGCGCTTGCCGTGGCCGGAGTCGTGCTTGCCGTTGCGGAAGTCACGTATATTACCGACCGCATCAAAGCGTACAACCACTCCAAGCACAAGCGAGAGGACTACAAAGAGGCCGCCATCCAGACCGCGCTCCAGATTCAGGAAGAAAACGCGATGTACGGCAAGTTGTTCAAGGCGAACAACCAGATGCACTCCCGGTTGATTACCGCGGCATGGAAACTCGGCCTCGACGACCTCGCCGTCGAGCTGAAAGCGCAGCTTGATGTGGAGAAGGAACGCATGTTCCCGCCAAGCGACCAGGCATGGGACGCATGGGTCGCCGCAGGCTGGACGAGTGCGGTGGGCGAACGCAAGCCGGAAAGCGTGAAAAGCGCGTTTGGCACGGCGTTCTCCGGACTTGGCATAGTGGATGTCGCCATCATCTCCTCGCTCCAGGCGGGAGTTCAGCAGGCGTTCACGATGTCGAAGAAGGCGCGGAAGAAGGAACGGGAGATGTACCGCCTTCTCTATTTCCGCACCCAGCAGCTCAACATCCTGCTTCAGGATATAAACCTGGAGGCGGCGCGCAGCGACCGGCTCAAACAGACGGCGCAGGAGATGGCGCAGTACGAAAAGGGAAACCCGCATGCAGTAGAACAGACGGCGGCGCGCAGGGCGCTCTCGGCCGCCGCGTCCGGCGCGTCGCCCGCAGAAACGATTAGAAAGAAAACATGGGGCGGCGTGGGGCGGTTCGGGGAGCGCTCGGTTTGCTATGCGCTCGGCGAGCTGTCCTATATCCAGTTGCCCCAGCCGCAGACCACCTATTACAGGTCGGGCGGCGCGTTGATAGAAGTCATGGAAGATTGATTTTCCACGGGAGAAGGAAATGAGACTGATGCAGGCCGAGGGTTACGAGGGCTTCGGGATGGGGGGCCTCGACATAAGCAAACTGTCCGACGACCTCAAAAAGCAGTACGAGGATACCGTAGAGAAGGCGCAGGAAATGGCCGACAAGTCCGGCCTGCCTGTGAAGCTCGAACAGTACGAGAAGAGCGGCGAGGAGATAGTCGTCAATCCTGCGGCGTCCGGACCGGGCGCGGGAACCGCCAAAAAAGGCATGCTCGTGTTGGGCATCGCCGCGGCCCTGGTAGGTCTGTTCCTCGTTGGCAGACGGTTCATGTAAAAATTTTACTCTGGAGGAAGCGATGTATTACGGGAAGTTCAGAAACGGGATGCTCGGCGCCACGGTGGCCGAAGAGGAACTTTTCAGGCAGGGCCTGCTCAAACTCAAGGACAAGGTGGAGAGGTTCGACATGTTCACCACGGTCGAAAGCGAGAGAAAGGCCTTCCAGGTGGGAATGGATCTCGACGCTGCGGCGAAGAACCTGTTCAAGGGTACGGCGAAGGCGGGCATAATCACCGCACTTTCCGGGGAAATGGACCGCTGGATACAGCACAGGCAGAAAACGCTTAACGACGACCCCAACGGGACGAACCTTTCCATTTACACGATACGCAGCCGCATGCTCAACGCAATAAACGCATGCCTGATCCTGCTCGGCGGCGTGGCGACGGTGCCCCCGGAGCAGACGGTACCCGCGCCCGCGCCGACCAATGCGGCGGTCACGAAGGACACTCAATCTGCGGGACTGAAACTGGACAAGACGACCATGCTCGTGGGCGGCGCCCTCGTCGGCCTCATGCTGTTCGGAAAGCAGATAGCGAAGGCCGCAGGCCTGTAGGAGATTTCATGGCAAGACCGCTTGCATACGCGAAGGTGAACGGGAAAAAGGTCCCGGTTTACGAGTACGACCCGGCGACGGGCCGCGATGTGAGCCAGCCTTTCTTCCGCAATCCCGGCGCACAGCAGGCGGTGGCCACCATGCTGGGGATGGGAGTGGCCGGGTACAATGCGGCCAAGGGGTTCATCGGCGCGCTTCCCAACCCGCCGAAGACGAAGTTGCAGCGGGCGCTGCCGTGGGCGACGCTCTGCGCGCTTTGCATCTTCGCCAGTCGGCGCGGCGGCGCACTGCGAGTGCCGTTCATGGTCGCGGCCGGCGGGACGGGCGGCAAAGCGTTGCTCGAACTTATGAGGAGCTGAAATTGAAATGGCGAATGTACATCCAACAATAAAAAATTTCGACGCGGCAATGCAACTGGATCCGCGCGCGAAACAGGCCGGAAGGCTCGGCTCGCTCGGCGAAGGGATTCTGAACAAGCCCGTGTCGTGGTGGCTCAAGGCCGCCGTGTTCATAGGCGTTTCGTACTGGGCATTGAGATACATACAGGGGGAACCGTGGTCGCCGAAAGACATTATCGGCAAAACCCGTGGCCGATAATCCCGATAGTCCTGGGACTCGGCGCGGCGGGAGTCGGATACCTGATGTTCGGCTCCACGCTGAAAAAGGTCAGAGGACTCATACCCATGCTGACCGTGGCCGGCGTGGGTTCGATGTTCGTGCGCCCGCGGGTCGGCCCTAAAATGGCCACGACCATAGACACTATCAGCACCGGACTCCTCGGAGTCGCCGCGTTCAGCGTCCTGTTCGAGGGCGGCGGCGAACCGCCGAAAAAAGAACTGACGGGCACCGAGCAGACGATAGAAGTCCCGGCCGAAGACCGGAAGGATATCGGGGTCAAAGGCGAAACGACATATTCCGTCCCCGGCGATGCATTCAAGGCGGTCATGTACTATCCCGTTCTCGGGCGGGTTTATAACGACATAAAATTTGCGGTTATCAACAACATGGACATGGACGCCGCCGGGATGAACATAATACTGCAACAGGCAAGGGGATGGGCCGAGCAGTCCGCGCAATGGAGCGACGAGTACACATGGAAAGTGGACTTCAAGCCGGGCGAAGCGTACAGCTTCAAATATACGACGAAGTTCTATCCCGCAGATCTTCTTAAAAAATCGAGCGAAAACAAGGTCATGTACAGGGTCAGGGTAAAAATACCGACATCGGTCGAAGGACAGTTTATTCTCGAAACCCCGGCGTACAAGTACCTGGACGACTACTCAACGGTAAAATAGAGGACGACATGAGATACATGAGAAGAACATCTTCGAGGCGACCCGGGAGAACGGGGAGACGGAATCCGAGGCATTACGGTTCGCAGAGCAGATATTCGCTTGCCGAGGAAGGCTACCAGATACACAAATGGCTCGATTATCCCAACGAGGTGGTGCTTTACGACCCCACAAATGATTACGAACCCTACCATCTGTACGTTTTGAACGACGATTTTGCCGGTGCAACCGTTGAAATAGAAGGAAGAGGATACGAATTTGTAAGCAGTTGGAGCCCGAACAGACCTCGCCGGAGAAACAAAGGCATGGGTTATCCCGCTTCGCGGCATAACCTGCGGGGCAAGCCCCGTCATCTGCGGCACAGCCGCAGGAACCCGAACCTCATTATCCTGACCAATCCCGGTACCCGCCGCACGAGACGCAACAAGGCGCGTTCTGGATGGATAAAACTGCCGTTCAGGCAGGCCTGCGCGGAATACCCGGAGATGGTCCGCTCGCCCCATTACAGAAAACTGCTCAAACACTACAAGAAGTTCCACGGCACCGAGCCGAAAGAGGTGTGGGTGAAGGACGACGGGAAAAGGGATACAAACATAAGAATGGCTCTCGGCGAGGCGCCGGACGCCACTTACATAGTTCCGGGACACAGCAAAAAAGCGGGGAAGAAGAACATCCCGTACAAGCACGATTTCGAGAACCCGGTGATGATGGTCACTGATGAAACCGGGCGCAAAATAGAGCTGATACCGGTGAACGACAAGACGAGGGTGGAGGACTGGATATACGACTAAAGGATTCAAAATTCATTCGTGTCTAAGTTGGCACAGCCAACCTGCGACTCATGAATTTTGAAATGATTGGAGGTGGAAATGCTATTCATGCTCAACCCCGGCTCAGGCAGGCGAAAGGTTCGCCCGGGGCGAGCGGGTCGAAAAACCCGCCACGTCAGGAAGTCGGGTAAAAGGAAATCGAATGTTCGCAGGAACAGTGGGCCGTCGAAAAGGAGGACAGGCATGGCAAGAAGGCGAACGAGGAAAAAGGCGACGAGGCGGAACAAGAGCCGTAAACGCTCTCTCGCGGCGAAGAAGGGCTGGAGAAGGCGCAGGGCGAGAAAGGCCTCGACGAGGCGCAACCCGCGCAGAAAGCGCAGAACCACGCGCAGGCGCAAGACCACGTCCAGGCGCAGACGCACGAGGCGGAACCCCCGCAAAAGGCGCAGGCGCAAGACCACGTCCAGGCGCAGACGCACGAGGCGGAACCCCCGCA
>Ga0180432_10001585_pt1 | contig 35854 bp, 38 predicted proteins | sample SS_ome_10_FD_132414 | JGI IMG/M metagenome (GOLD analysis project Ga0180432, IMG submission 132414) | Hypersaline lake sediment archaeal communities from the Salton Sea, California, USA - SS_1_MS_2 metaG | ecosystem: Environmental > Aquatic > Non-marine Saline and Alkaline > Hypersaline >... | reverse complement strand
CCTCGTCGAGCATGAACACGGGGTTGTTGGCGCCGGTAGTCACTCGCGCACAACCCGATCAAAGTAGCACGCAACCTGAGAAATTCAATCTTCATGCCGCAGCAGCCGCGCGCTCCAGAGCCGTACAGACAGACAGCGAAAACCGCCACGCAGCGGCCTTCGCCGTCGTATGTCGTGCGTTTGAAACCGGTTTACATGCGGCTTACAAAACGGGCTTGCGCGCTGACCGACTGCCCGACACGACCGCACTGGCCGTCACCCCGACACTTCGACCTGCCCTGGGCAGGCGGGGGGAGCGGGCCGCTGCACCCGTGTCTGCGGCGTGCGCCTGGGCGGCTCGACAGCGCATTTGTCATCGCTTCTCCTACCGGATTAGGTTACTCAATACGGAACCCATGATCAACGCGATCCACAGGAATATCGCCGTCGTATATCACCTCAAACCGGTCGTGCCGGCGACAGACATCCGGCAGCACCAACTCCGCCGGCAACCGGCGAAACGGGTCAGCGGAGCACTGAAAGATCAGCTCATTCGCGAGCCTGTGAAGTGCATCATTGTCAATATCTTCCTCACGCCGACGCGCCGCAAAGTACGCATCAAACGGCCCGCACGCGCCGGCCCGCATCCAGTCCCGCAGCCAGTGCCGCTGGACCATGCGCACATCGCTTTTCACACGGTTCGCGTGGAAAAACAAAACCCCATCGGACTTCGCCGGCGACACATTTTCGACCACGGGATGTGAAAACGTGTCCCGATGTGTCCACCGGATTTTAGTCACCCGCGTCCGGTCGATGTACACGTGACACGGATCGTGGTGCGGGTGCCGATACCCTCGCCCGGTGCCGTGCTTGAAATCGCCGCGCAGCTCGCACAGCCCGAGCTGCACGTATGGCGCGACCCCGTGCAACACTCCGCGCAGCTCTTCCACACGGCGCTCGTCGAAAATGTCGTCAGCGTCAATGAACAGTAGCTTGGTTGCTTCGGTCAGTGCCAGCAGTTCGTTTCGCGCGTCCCACCATGTCCGTTGCTGCTCCCCCCTTGACCAGCGCACATTCCTGTACGTGCGGCTCAGTGTGTTCAGCACATCGCCCGTGCGATCCGCGGACGCGTCGTCCAGCACCACCACCTCGTCCACGTGCGGCGCAATCGCCTGCACGGATAGCAGCAGGCTGTAGTCGTCGTTCCACGCCGGAATGCACGCTGCCGTGTGCACCCGGTTCGTGTGCACCGCCGGCGCGCGCGTGGGCTCGGCGTATCCGTCCGCGCGCACGGGCTCGGCCGCGCCACCCTCGCTTGGCGTCGCCTGATCAAGCGCTGTCCAATACGGAGTCAGGTCCACCGGAGTAAGCGGCGCGCCATTGCCAAAGTCCTGATTCAGCGCTTCCCAGTCCTTTTTTGTCCGAGCGAGCGATCCGCTCAGATGCCCCGTGCGGTCGCCCATGCACACAATCAGCGCGGGGTTGCCGTCATAATCGTGCAAACGCCCATCGCGCTTAAAGCTCTCCAGCATGGGCAGCAGCTGCCCCGAATTCATTGACGGAATATCGTATCGCAGCGCTTCGCTCTTGCGGAACACCATCGTCCCCTCAAGGTTGCTCTGGATCATCCGAACAACGCGCCAATACGGCAGCTCACCTTCCGCAAGCAAAGCGCGCCGCATCCGCACACAGCCTGCACCGCTGCTCATCAACTCCCAGACCGCGCGCCTCAAATACCAGGAGCGAATCATGTCATCGTCGTCAATCCACCCCACGATCTCGGTGGGCGCGCGCTCCAGCAGATAACGCCGCTTGTCGCCGATGGTTGCAAATCTGCCCGGCTGAACGTTTTCCACGGTCACGCCAGGCGCATCACACACAATCTCCCTCGGTGCATCGTTGACCACATACCACATGTAGTCGCCAGGGTAATCCTGAGCCTGAACGCACGCCATCATCCGCCGCAGCTTCTCGAACCGGCCGTACGTGGGGGTAAGCAACGTCACGCGCGGCCACTCCCACACCGGTCCCCCAATCGGCGTCCAGCCGGCCTGCATTCCCGCCTGCACAATCCGATTGTGCGCCTCTTTTACCTGCGGGTCGCGACACAAAGCTCTCTCGTCGTTGGGCTCCGCGTGGTACCCGAGCCCGGCCGTGGGCACCACGATGGGGTGTTGCTTCAATTCCAACGCCGCAGCAATCGATATGGCCCTGTTGTCGGCCCAGCTTGCCGCCTCGCTCTGTTCCACAAACACATCCTGCGCCCGAATCGACACCCGGCGCAACGCATCGCGATGAATCATGGCTCCCCAGCCCGGCAGCACAATGTCCACCTCGGTCGGGCGCCCGCACTCATGGCTGTACACGATCCTCGACGGGTCAGTGTGATGGTCCGCCCCCAGCTTCCCGCACAACGCGTACAGACAGTCTTCGCTCCCGTTGACACCGGACAGAAGCGCCGCCAGGCCAGCCGGCTCGACCTGGGCATCGTCGTCGACAAACATCACCAAAGGCAGCCCAGTCTCAACGCCGTATTCCCAACGCCTGCCCGGCCCTCTTCGGTCTTCATGGCCATGCCACTCTTTGTCTTGCACCCCATCCGGCCGGGTCGCTCCGCCGTCCCCGATGACGTGTATCTCACCGATACCCAATGCGCGGAGCGACTCCACGGTGCGTGCGGCCTGTTTCGGCCGCCGCCAGGTGCACATCACGGCCGCCACGTCTTCGACTCCATACGTGTCCGCTTTCGCCAACACACCAGTAGCCTGTTCCGTTTCCCGCCGCCCGGCAGGCGAATTCGCAAGTTCCCGCTCCTTGATCGGCTCCTGAACGACCACGATGTTTGTGCCGTGTTCCAGGCTGATCTGCCGCCAAGCCCGAAACCCGTATCGCTTTCCCCAGGGCGTGCGGCGTTTCTGACCTTCCGTCCAGTACTCAAACAGCCGCGGGAGAAAATAGGTCTTGTGGCCCGGATCGCCGATGGCCGCGTGAAACAGCTTTTCCGCGCTCGGCACCAGGATTGTCATCCGCCCGCCCGGACGCAACACGCGGTGCGCCTCGTTGAGCACGTGCACAAGGTCGGTGTCGCCCTGGAAATGCTCCAGCACGTTGTCGGCGCGAATTTCCTCGGCCGCGTTGTCCGCGATCGGCCAGGGCTGGGTCAGATCAATCAGCTCGTCTGCGGGCTCGATCCGGTCCACATTCCACATCCCGTTGCAATGCTTCGGCCCGCAGCCGATGTTCAGCCGCAACGGCACGGGTCGCTGTGAAGGGGTGAGATTGGCATCCAGATCGACCTCCTTGGCCTGCGGCTCTGGCATTGTGTCGCCCCGACCTTTCCGCGACAGCGCCGCGCCAAACCATCCCTGCGCCTCAGCGTCGCGGCGCTCGTAGTGGCCGGGCTGCTTTTCGGTGGCCACGTCCCGCGTGTCCAACTCAATCAGCCTCCGCTCGTAAATGCCGGGCAGCACGTGCTGCCCGAGTCGTCCGCCCGCCAGTATCCCGCACAACGCCACATCCTCGTCGAGAAGGTCCCGCCAATATGTCAGCCCCACGCGCCGCAGCGCGGATGTGCGGTAGGCCATGAACCGATTTTTCACGATGTCCACCTGGCGCCGACCGTGGCGCGGATTGTAATGGCGGCCGTTGCGATATGTCCGGCCTGGAACCAATTCAACCCCAAACGCCCCGATTACAGCATGTTCAGGCGCCGCGTGAACAGCGATCAACGTGTCTTTAAAAACATTTCGATCCCCCGGCCTGATGTCGTCATCGTGCGTGATCACGCACTCGGTCTCCGCCATCCCGGCCAGCACGTGGCGGCTGCGACACCCGCAGTTTTGGCTCGCGACGATCTCCAAATCGATGCGCGGATCATCCAGCCGTTCGCCGCTGTTGTTCCACACCCAGATTATTGGATCGACGCCACGCTGCCACAGCACGGCATCCAAGATCTCGTTCATGTTCTCCCGCCGTTGCCAGTTCAGCAACACGACCGTCACCCTTTCCTTTTCCCCCGCCATAGTTCTCCTCCTTTGTCCAAGGTCCACTGTCGTTTGCCGCGGCGTCAGCTCCGGGCTGGAGCCGCGTATCCACTCTATCACATCATCATCGCTCATTACCTTGGCCGCCGCGATATCCGCGCGTCTGTTGATGTTCGCCGGCTCGCTCTCAATCGCGCGCAGCCGCTCCTCGCACACCAACCGGCCCAGTTCACGTCGCGCCCATTTCCAGTGCGCATCGTCCAGCAGGCAAAACAGGGCGCGCGCGGCATTCAGCTCCTTGACCGCCGGTTGCTGATCGTACGGCTTGCTGCGGCCGTTCCAGTAGTAGTGCTGTGTTTTCACCCAGGGCGCGCACAGCACCGGCACGCCCAGAAAGCGGGCCAGCAGCGTATACGCCTCCTCGCTGAAGCCCCACTGGGCCTCCGTGTCCAGCCACGGCCCCATCCGCTGCCACACGGATCGTGGCATCACGTAACACCCGCCCAGCAGGCAGCGCACCGGGACCGGCCGCGTGTCCGTGCGGCGCGGCGCGCCGATCATGCGCTGCCGGCACAACACGTTGTCCATGCTCAACAAACCCCCCGAGCTCACAGGCTTCCGCCCCGCCCAGTTCCACGATGTCGGGCACACAATCGCTTGTTCCGATTCTGCCACTTCCGCAAGCGCCGAAAGCGCCGCGTCGGGAAACAGCACGTGTGCGTCCGCCCAGGCCAGCACGGCGGCTGTGGCAAACCGCGCTCCCCAGTTCCGCGCGCCGCCCACACCGAGCTGCCGGGCCGTGCGGCGCACGATGACTTTCTCCTGCACAAAACGCGGCCTGTCGCGCATCTGGTCGTCCACCACAATCACCTCCGCCACGCCCGTGTCCGAAAGCGCACTTTCCACCGTCGCGGCAAGCCGCTCGTCGCCGGCGCAGGGGATGATCAGCGACGTTCTCATGGCAATTCCCACAACGCTCTCACACTGTCCGGATCATCGGCGGCCAACCGATGATTTACGATGCCAGACGTAAACGGCTCCGTCTCGATGGCTCGCGGGATAAATGCGACTCCATGCACCTCATACTTGCTATCGTATTCCGGCACGCTCATCTTTTGATAAAACGCGTTATCGCGATTGCCATCCGTGCCAGCACCTGCCCATGCCACGTATGACCCGCCATCGGCCTTGGGACTGGTGTCGCTCGGCCCGGAGTTTGCATACGCTGGGACAATTTGACTTTTGGCCAAAGCCTGAAACGTCGCCCAACTCATCTCCGTAGCAACAGAAAACGTCTCTCGAATTAAGTACAAATCCACGATGCCAGACAAGTAGTATGTGTCTTCTGATGAAACGCGCACTTTGAAGGACGCCTGGTGCTGTGTGCCGCCAATAACCCACAGCGCTTCGTCGGCTTGAAATTCCTTTTTCGCCGTGAATTTGTAAATTCGCCCCATCGTTTGCCGAACTTGCCCCGCCACCCATGGACTCACATCATCATAGTCCGACGACGCCAATGGGTGCGTGCTACTCCAGTTGTACGTCCCGGCCATCCTCACAACATTGTGTCCGGCAAGTTCAATTTCGCCCAACAAGGCCGTCTCCGCCTCAGTAATCACGGGCCGAAAAAAAAAGCGTTGTCTCCACATCTCCACATCAATACCCAACGAGGAACGTTCAGGCACCGCCATGGGCGCGTAATACATCGTCTCCGTCTCGGTGTCCGTCGCCCCGGCGGAATTCAGCACACGAACCGCCCCGACCTTGCCCAAACTGGTCAAAACACGTCGCACCTGAAACAACCCGGGCCTTTCAAGCGGTGCAAACGTCGGAGCTCCGTCGCGCCGTCGCACAATCGTGCCTCTGTCGCCCTTAAACGGCCGGCAAAACGGGTTGAATCTCACAGCGACTTCAGGCTGCGCCACAGAGCCTTCCTCGTTCGCCACGGCCATAACAACCGCAAGACCTTCGTCCACATCTTGGACCATCCACAGCCCGCCGGTTTCGGTTTCCGTCCCGGTCCCCGTTCGGCTCTCCACTCCGCCACCCATCCAGCTTGACCGTCGCACGTTGCACTCGGCTATGTCCTCGCTCAGCGCCAGCTCGCGCTCCGCAAACAGATTCTGTTTGAGCCGCTCCTTCAGCGCGCTGTAGCCTTCCAACAGGAAAAAGGTGTTGGCCACGGTGATCGTAGAACTGTTCTCATCAACATTTGTCAACAGTTCGACCGCGTTGATGTCGAGCCCGCGCCAGTAAAACGGGTCGCTTGCCGTGGATGTCTCCGTCGAGGTCGCCGCCGCCGACAGGTTGGTGATTGCGTATCGCTTTTCGAGATCATCATTCGTCCAGTCGATGTCATCGATCCGGATCGCGCCCTGCACCCGCACGTTCTTGACCTTTTCCAGCATTCGCTCGGCCAGCAGTTGCATCGCCGTCGTGTCATCCACCCCGCCCTGCGGGTGTGCATTTGGCCCCCGGAACGCGGTGTCGACGATGGTCAGTGTGCGGTCCAGCCCGTAGTAGTCGTACGCGTTGCCCTTCGGACCCTTCTCCTCCACGTGCGGCTGCCGAGCGTAATACCACCCCCACAGGCTCTCGCTCCCGCCCAAAGCGAGGTCCTTGAACACCTGCACCATTCCAGTGGTCAGGTTCACTCGCCACAGCGACGGGTTGACGACCGTCTTCGCGCCGGCGGCCGTGCCCCGGTACAGTCGCGGGCCGTCGACCCAGAGAAACCAATCCTCCGGCGGGGTGGTGGACACGCCCTTGTTGGTCCACAGCCGATACGGCTGATCCTCGGCTCGGTAGACATACTTCGAGTCGATCAGTCCGACATACTCCATCTCCCCGCCGCCGTTGGACGCCGGGTTGCCTGACCCCTCCAGATTGGCCGGCTTGACCTGGACGACCTTGTCGCTCCCCTGGATCGCCACACGGCTGTACACGCCCTCCAGGCTCCACGTCAGCTCATTGCTCAGCAGCCGGTAGTCTGTCCCGCCCTCATCGACCCAGTGCCCGTCCTGGCCCGCCTGGACGTTCACAGCGGACAGTCCGCTGAGGTCCAGCACGCGGAGCGTGCCATCGGGCTGGATGTACCAGCCGTAGAAACCCCCAGCCGCCTCCAGCAGGTACTGGATTGCCTGAGCAACCGGTGTGTTCGACACGCTGAACTCCCCGATCACCGTGTCAATCGCCAAAATGTCAGCGGCCGTGTAGGAGTCGATCGTGTCGGATGTGAGGTACGTGTCCGTCACGTCGTCGGAGTCGCCGTGGTGGTTGGCGATGTCCGAGCCGCCCCCCGGCAGCCCCAGCGCGTGCTCCAGAATGTCAATGATGATCTGCCCGACAGTCCATTTCGAGCCGTCGTTGTTCGGGCTGTCGTGAACGCCCTTGTGTGAGCAGTGCGCGCCACGCGGGTTCCAGACATACCACGACGAGCCGTTGATCAGCACCGGCTCATCCTCCAGCGTCTGCCGCCGGCCGCGCGCCACGTATTCCACACCCTCCTTCAGCACCCCGCCCGGCGTCACATCAATGAGCGTCCCGCTGAACCGCAGGTTGTCCGAGTCATCTTTGAGGTCCACCTCCGCATTCGGGGGGATGCTCGGCGCCTGCTCATGCTCGTCGGCCAGCCGGAACCGAAACTCCGCCGGCTCGACGTAGCTGCGCTTCAACGTGAGCGCCCGAAGGCTGGTGTTCTGCACGCTGTTGATGAAGACTTTCACGTCAGCTCATTTCCCGCTTAAAACTGTATCGAAGGGTCGTTGCATACACGTCGGTAGGCTCCGGCCGAATGGAGTCCAGCACGCAATTGCTCCAGGTGTTCCCGTTGCCGGTGACGTTCATTTTCGCCGCGCCGATCGAGCGCCACTTGTCTTCCATTTGCACCTGCCAGTGATCGGTGTCGCTGACCAGATCGGTCGTGATGTCCAGCGCCATCACCGCCCCGCGCGGATCGCCGGCCGCCTTGCTGCCCAGGGTCCGCGGCACGACCCGCAGCTGAGCCTGGCGGTCCACCGCGATCTGCAACACCGGCCCGTAGCCCAGCGACACGCTGTTCGCCTCGTAGTCCTCATCGCTCGTCCGACCGCCGTACGTCCCCGGCTCAGCCGGCGCCGACCCGAATGCCGGGTCGGCCGACGCGACCGGGGCGATGAACTCCAATTCCATCTGGGCCATGGTCAGTGCGTGCACAATCGCGCTGCCGCGAACAAACAACGCCCCGGCCAGCGCCACCTGCCGGCCCGCGCTATCCTCAAACCCGATCTCGCCCGCCTCACTGATCGCCAGCGCTTCCAGCTTCTGGCTCGCCCACCACTCCGCATCGCCCAGGCTGTCGCGCTCGCAGTACGCGGTAATCGTGACGACCTGCACGCCCCCGTGGCTGGTGATGATCGTCCCGAGCATGTCTGCCGCATCCAGCACGATCTGGTCGCCGGCCGGCTCGGCCGATCCGATCACGTGGTCGCCCAGCCCGATGTCGGGCGTAGTGCCTTCAAAGTAACCGCTCATGTGCGCGCTTTCGCCAGCTTCTTGAGTTTGCTCACTTCGGCCGCCAGCTCTTTGATTGCGCCAAAGTTCTCCCGCGTCCGATCCACCACGGTCTTCCCAAAATCCGCGATGTCCGACACGATGGCCTTCAGCGCCGCCGTTTCATCCTGCGTGATTTTTTTGAGCTCGGCGTTGTACGTGCGTTGCAGCTCTCGCAACTTGTCCCGCTCTCTCTGCGCCGCCTGCATGATACGTTCACGGTCCGCCGGCCTGGCCGCCCCCTCCGCCGCGCGCTCGTAGCGTTGCACGGCCCGGGTGCGCTGCGCCATGCGACCCAGCAGGTCCCGAGTCGCGCGCGATCTCTGCCACTGGCGCACGCGCTCCATCTCGGCCGCGTCGGCGGACTGCGCTCGCTCCCGCTTCAGATCTTCCCGCGCGCCCGGCCGCTCCGGGATCACATCGCCCAAACCCGGCATCGCTGCGCGCGCCTGCCGCGCCTTTTTTTTCGCATCGTCGAAAAAGCCGGACGCTTCGACTTGAAAGGCTTCATCCAGCTCGCCCTTGGCGTTGGCCAGCCTGCGGCGCGCATCCACCACGGCGGCCTTGTCCTCGGCCGCAGCTTTCGGGCTTGCCGCCTTTTTCTGCAACTCCGCCGCCTCGTCCCCAGTCATGCCCGCCATCTTGCCTGTGGTCACACCAAGCTGAGCAAACATCACCTGGCGCGGATCACCCCATTTGTATTTGCGAGACTCCTTGGCAAACATCTTGCTCAGACGCACAAACACACGGCTGGCTGCCGCGAAAATGCGAGCTTCCACATTGCGCACGTGCGGCGCGATGATCTCCCAAAGCTGCGCCGCCCACACGCCGATCTGCGCCAGCACCACCTTGCCCATCGGGGCCAGCAGCCGCAGCACGCCCTGGACGGCATCCTTGGCCGCCGCGACAAACAGACCCCACGCCTCGCCAAGTTTCCGCCCCGCCTCGTCGGCGCTCTTCTTGATCGCGTCCCAGCTCCAGTCACGCGTGTTGATCCACTCCCAGAGCGTTTCCACCTTCGAGATCAGCCCGTCCGCCAGCGCCTTTGACGCGCGCTGGGTCCAGGCAATGAACTGCTGCCATTTCTGCGACGCCAGCACTTTTTCGAGCGCGGTGTTCAGGCGGGTAATCAGCGCGTTGCTGACTTCGTAAATCGCCTCGGCGCCCTGGCGGCGCAGCTCCTGAAAATACCCGATCAGCGTGGACAGCGGCCCGGAGCCCACCGTGGCCGCCTCTTTGGCCATGCCGCCGAACCGCGCGCGGATCACCTTGACCACACCCGCAATCGCCTCGTCGGGCGTGCCTTGGAACGCCCCGCTCTTGTTGAATTTCAGCCCGCCGGTTTTTTCCAAATCGATTCGGCTGATCGTCATGGACTCGCGAAGTCGTGCAAACGCCTCCCCGAACCCGCCGGCCTTGAGCCGCACGAAGACATTCACCACATCTTTCAGCCGCACCCCCAGCCCCTTGGTCGCCGCCGCCAAATCAAACACGTCGTTGATGTACTCCTTCACATCAACCGCGCCCGCGCCAAGCGAAACAACAGACCGGATCGCTTCCATCGGCGTATACGGCGTGGTGAGGGACAGCCGCCGCGCCAGCTCCTCATACTCCGACGCCGCGCCCTTAAAGACCTTGCGCATCACGGCGCGCAAATCCGCAAGTTGCACGTTGTCCTTGATTCCCTTGAACAACGTGTAGCCGAGAACAACGCCTGCGCCCAGTCCCACCTTGGCCGCGATCCCGACGATGCGACCGAGTATGCGACCCGCGATTGAAACGATGCGCTGGAACACGCGCGCCACGCCGCGCACCAGGCCGACAAAGGCGTTGGTAATGCTCCCCACGATGTTGGCGACAACGCCGACCAGGCCGCTCAGAATGTTGGCCCCGGCCCCGACCACGCCGCTGAACACGCCGCCGACCCCGGGGATCAACTTCGCGAACGCAGCCAGAATCCGCACGGGCAGCAGCGCCGCGCCCGCCGTGAGCTTCATCAATCCCGCCAGCGCGCCCCCGAATCCGCCCGGCCCCGCACCGCCGCCCCCGCCAAACAACTTGCCGATCCCCATTCCGGACGCGCCAAGTCCGCGCGTTTTTTGCCGCAGCTTGTCCAGGCCGGACTCGATCTTTTTCAAGCCCGCCGACGCCAGGTCCCTCAGCATGACTTGAATGCTGAAGCGCTTTGCGAACCGCCCGGACCGATCACGCGCCATCGGAATCACCAAGTTTGAGGATCAAGCCAATCATGCTTTCGGCCGGGAGATAGGTCCCCTCGACCGCGTGTCGTATCGTCAGAATGGATGGCCATGCCTCTGGCGGAACTTGCGACGTGTGGCCGTGCCGGGCCATCCAGTAGAGATCGAGCGCCTCGCTGCGCTCTCCGCGCAGCCCGCGCTCGATCTCCGTCACAAGTTTTTTGCCTGGTAGACGACCGCCAGAATGATGCGCCCCACCAGGCGCACGGGCAATCGCCGATACAGCTCGTGCCGGGCCTTCGCGTCGGCCAGCGACGCCGGGATGGGCAGCACGGACCCGTCGCCCGCATGGTCCTTGACGGTCCATACCGGCACACAGCGGTACAGCACGCGATCCACCAGCTCCCAAGCCTGGTCAATCGTGGCATCGGCCACGCTTTCGTTCGCTGTATCGCCTCCGTCGCTTTGCGCAAACAGTTCGAGCGTGCTGTGCACCGACGCGCCGATCCTGGTCATCGCCTTGATCGCTTCCTCCGCCAGGCCGCAGTCCACCAGCAGCACTGTGACATACTCATCCGTGCCTTCCAGCGTGATGCGTGATCGGTAAAACGACTCCTCCTCCAACCACGCGGGCTTGTCGCTCAGCGCGCCAAGCATGTCGTCAGCTTTCGTGTTTTTCGCCATCGTCATCTCCCCGCTGAAAAAGGTTCACAAGGTGTTTGATCCGCGTGTAATCACGGGGTCGTTTCGGTCTCCGTTCCGGTCTCGGCAGACTCACTCCAGGTGATGTCGTCGTCGCTGCCGTCCGTCTTGGCAAACAGCCGCGGCTCGACCGTCGCCTCGCTTTCCGGCTCCGCCGACTCGGGATCCTCATCGCAGTCCAACGCGGGCAGCGTGACCGTGAGCACCTGCCCGTTCGGATTCGTGAACGTGGCCTCAAAGCTCAAATCCGTGCCGTCCTGTTTTGCGTCCATGAAGTTCTGGCGGTTTGCGAGTTCCCGGACCGTCAGCTCGATGTCCCGCCGACCGGCCAGCAGGTAGGCCAGCCGTCCGGGCGTCCCGCTGTACGGACCCCGCTTCACGTTGTTGTTGACGGTCAGCGAAAACGACAGCACGTCGGTGACCGCCGTATCGTCCGGCAGTTCGATCGCTGCGTGCTCAAAGATATATGGCACGGCGTCAAGGCCTGTGTAATAGAAATCCGTCGACGCAAGCGTTTCGTTTTCCGCCTCCGCCTTTCCGATCCACTGGATCGCCATCGTGAACGTCGAGTCGTCGGTCGTCCCGTCTGCTTCCAGCGTGAGCCGCTCGGCCACGAGGCCCTTCCAATCCAGCGACTGGTGCGGTGCGTAGTACTGGGCGTAGTACGAGTACAGATCGTTGTTGTCGCCCTGGCGCGTCAGGCCGGCGCGCAGCAGCAGGTTCGCGTAGCGCGGATAGACCAGCGCCCGCAGCTCTCCCTCGACCATCTCCCGGCGGCGGATGGACACCTTTCGTTTGTGCCCGCCGCGATTGATGTTCGGGCGGAACTTTGGCTGCGTCCCCCGAATTTTCACGCCATCGCCGAAGATGGGGATGTCATACCACGTCCGAGGGGACGGCAGATCGCCCCACCCATCCGTGGCCTCCTCGCAAATACGAAAATGCCTATCGAAGCCGTGATGGCTGTTCGTTGGGGCGCCTGGCATAGCAAACCTCCTTGTGCGGCGTTCACCGCCTCTGTTTGATGAACACAAGCCGGAGCGTGGTCTCCACGACCCAGCCCTTGATTTCCTTCCCCGTCGAAATGTCTTCCCAGTCCGCATCTTCCACGACCAGCCGCATGAAGCCTTCGTCCGTCAGCCCATACGAGCTGGTCTGCGGCTGGTACACGCGGTCCAGCAGATCGGACACAAATCTCTCGGTCGGCTCCGCATCCCGGCCGGGCGCGCCGAAGCGCAGCGCGACTCGGTAATGCCATTCGTTAGAGATGTTCGTCAGCGCACTATCGTCACCTTTGGCCGGCAGCATCGCCACAAAGGGCGCAATGAATGACTCCGCATCGATGATCGCCTTGAGCAGCTCGCCGCTTGTGAACTTGTACTGCGTGGCGCCCGCAATGTCGGCCGCAAGCTTGGGGTCTTGCTCAAGCTCCCGCCAGATCGCAATGCGTGCGGCCGTCATGAAGTTCATCGCCCAAGCTCCTGCGATAGTCGCCCGGCAAAGTACGCCCAGTCCTCGTCGGTGACTTCCAGCCACGGGTGCGGCTGGATCGTCACTTTGCCTCGCAGCACGTACATCGGCTCCACACCATCGCGCCCCTTCTTGCGGAAAAGCACGCCCACCGTGTCGGGCTTGTCGTCGCTGCGAATCAGAAACAACGCGCCCTGCGGCCATTCGCGCGGGCCGCGTTTTCGCGCCTCGCGGTTCAGCGGGATCGCAAGCGCCTTCGCGCGCCGGGGGCGGATGATCCCGCCCTCGTGCAGGATGCGGCCGCGTACGTCGTTCGTGCCCACGTCGATGCCGCGCTTGCCCAGCCGCTCGTAGGTCACGCCGGCTCGAAACTTCCCGGACCGGACGACCGGCGGCTGGCCCTTTTCGGCGTCCTGGCCGCGCGGCATTCGGGTGACGATCGACCGGACCACGCGGTTACCGAAGTCGTCGAGCGCGCGGCTCGGGTCGTTCAGCGCTCGAAACATCCGCCGGATGGCCGGGCTCGCCTCATCTGTCACGCGACCAGTCAGCATGACTCTCCCTTCAGCGCGCGCTCCGCCTCCGCCGCGAACTTACGACGCGCGCCCTCCTCCGATGTGTCACAAACAAACACGTTAGGCTCTTGGCTCATAATGGCCGTCATCCCAAACCGCGCCGTCGTAAAGATCGCCACGTCGATATCGTGCACTCCGACGCGAATGACATCGTGCACGGAGTCGGGCATGGCGCACCTCAAAGCGGAACATCGCGGCCGAAATGCGCATCGTCGACCGTGTAGTCAATGCCGCCGGAGCCCGAGCTGGAGGGCGGGGGTTCCTCCAGCCCGAGCGCGATTCGACCGGCGGCGATTTTCTCCAGCCATCGAACCTGTGCCTTGTACTCCTCGCGTACGTCATCGTTGACCGCCCCGCGCGCAAGGTACAGGTAGTAGATCGTCAGGCTGATGCTACAGTTCTGAATGGTGTCTGGCACCGTGTCCAGCGGGACCTCGTATTTGACTCCGACGTAGCTGTCGATCAGCCGGTCCGCGCGATCTATGGCCTTGGCGATCACATCGCTGTCGGCCACACCATCGCCGTTCAGGTCCGCGAGTTGCGCCAGCTCCGCCGTGGTCTTGATGTCCGCTAAATCCGATTCGGTGCAGTACGCCATCCGTTCTCACCTCGATCAGGAGCCGCTGCCGTCGCTGCCGTACGCGAGCCACCAGCACACGGCGGCAAGCTCATATTTCATTCGAGCGCCGAAGAGGTATTCGTCCATCTTGAACACGTGCTCGTTGGTTGTGTCCATCAGCGTCGTGATCTCCGGCGGCCATTGCTCCCGCACAAACGCCAACGGCTTCACGAGCTTGGAACAGTCCAACAGACACCATGCGCTGTTGGCCTGAAGCGCATCGATGTCGCCGTCGATGATGATGTTTTCCTTCGGGATCCGCTTGTAGTGCGGGTTCGACGCACCACTCGCGTTGACCGGGGACAGAAATACCGTCTCCGCGGCTTCGCGCGTGGCCGACCCGCCGATGAAATGCGTCGGATGTGTGCGCAGCGACCGCCCGTCCGGCCCTTTGACGCCGTCGAAAAACACCAGCGCCGTGTCCAGTTCGTCCGCGTCAAATAACGCGTCGGTGAGATTGTCCTGCGCCGTGGTATAGGCGCCCGGCCACGTGTGCGATGCGTTGAAAAACGACACCGCATCGATTCCCGCCACGGTGAACCCGTCCGAAAAAACCCGGGTAATGGCCGTGTACCAGGGCTCGCTTGCCGCGCTGCGCCCAAGCTGTTCCATGCCCACCCCGAACAGGCCCAGGTTGTCCCGCTCGATGTCTTCGCGGGACAAGCGGTACGTCTGTTCCCACTTCTTGTGGGTCACGGACTGCATGTAGTTGATCATGTTTGCGATGTGCCGCTCGCCCACCCACTCGCGTACGTTTCCGACCAGGTTCTCGAGGTGCACCTGCGTGATGGCCTTGCCCTGCCCATCCACGGGCGTGGCAATCTCCTCCACATTGCGGTCCGGCTTGGCCAGCCCTTCCTGAAACCGCGCCGTCGCGGTCGTCCGGATCGTGTCCAGATTCTCATTGTTCACCAACATCTCCTCTTTCCTCCATTACGGGTCTATGTCGTTTGCGTGTTGTCCTCCGGGCCGGCGCACACCGGCCCGGAGGGAAAACGCCACTCAGGCTCAGGCGCTTGCCGCCGGCAGGCGAACGGCCTGAACAGCGACCATCACTTCGCCGGCGGCGCCCGCACCGCTCGTCGCCGTGGTCACCTTGGCGTACAGCTTCTTGTTTGCCGGCACGATCTTGGCCGCGTCGCCTGCCGTCGCGGCCGGAAGCACAATCCCGAACCGCACGTCGCCGACCGCGTCGCCCGACGCGTCCGCGAACGTAATCGTGCCGAGGCTGTTGTCGTCGCCGTCGTAAATCGTCACCACGGCTTGGTCTTCCGAATCGCCGGCCAGCTGTTCCGTGACGTATCCCACGACCAGCACCAGCAGCAGTCCGCCTCCCCCGGAGGGGTTCGCCGACGCCGGGATCAGGTCGCACTCCTCATCGGCCGTCGTGAGATCGAGCTCCGTCGCGCCGTTCATCATCAGCAGGTTGCCGATCTCGGCCAGCGCCGCTTCCACCGTCGTCGCATCCAGATTCCCGGCCGCGTCTGCGACGCTGACGCTGGTGCCGGGCACGAGGCCGCCTTCGCTGTTGTCGGCGTGGGTGTGCACGATCTGTTCGTTCCCTGGCAGCAGAAACAGAATTTCGCCGGCGCTTGCGTCGCTCTTGGCGACACGCCCGACGACCTGCACCTTGTCCTCGCCGGTCGGCTTTGTGAGCGTCCAGCCGCCCGCCGTGCCATCCGACAGGTAAACCGGATCGCCGACCGACCCGCCGCTGGTGTCCACGCTGGTCAGCAGGTATGCCGTCACTGCCAGGCCAGACGCGTCCGCCTCGATGGCCGACGGGACGATGAACTGGGCGAACTTTCCGGCGCTCGTGGCCTGCGCCTTGAGCAGCACCGGCACGGCGGACGACACATCCGATACGTAGCAAAGGTCGGCAGCGGCCAACCCGCCCGCGCCACCGGTCACCGTCACCGGCACGCCCTGGCGCCCCTGCGCGATGCCAGTGTACGGGTTGAGCTGCCCACCGTCCGACCCGCCGGTGTGGCCATGCACCCCGGCCGTAAAGTCGGCCAGCGCGCCGCTGTGATCGACCCAGCACTCCGTCGCGCTGATTACCTCGACGATGCGCCCGGCGTAGCAGTAGCCCTGCGTCGTGCTCACCGTCTGGTCGTCCGAGAACCACACCTGCGAGCCTTCGTCGCTCTGCGACAGGCCACTCGATGCCCACTTCAGCACCTCGGCGCGGTCCACGTCCACGGTCTTGTCACCATTGGATCCGCTGGAGTTGTCAACCTTCGCGCGCGCCATCCCAACAAAACGGAACCCGCTCGTGTTCGCCGCAGGCGCCGCGTAGCCACTCGAATTGATCGCAACCGCCCCCCCCTGATAGATGGTCGTGCTGGCCGCCACATCGTGTGTGGCGATCTCACCATCCCGCTGCACCGTGTTCCTGTTTGCAGACAGTGCCGTCATCGTCACTCCTCCTCACATCGAAATGTAGGTTGTAGGTTGTGTGCTCTCGCTTGTTTCCGCCCGTTACGCGCCCGCGGCCCGAAACGCCTCTTCCGTCACGCCCATCTGCCGGCAGATCCGCTTTTGCTCATCGGACAAGGCTTGCGGAGTAACCGGCGGCGCGCCTTTGGGCGCGTGGCGGGCGTTGGCGACGATCACCGGCAGTTTCTGGATCGCCGCCTGAGTCGAAGCTGGATCCGATCTGGCCTGCGCGAGCCAGTAGTCACGCATGGCGGGCGTGATTTTCCCTGCGGCCATGCCGTTTGCCACGATGTCTTCCGCCTCGCGGTCGGCCTGCGCGCCCAGCATCTCCTGAATCTTGCCGAGGATCGCCGGCATATCCGCCTCTTGCTCCAGACCCAGGCTGTTTGCGATGGGCGTCAGCGCAGAGCTGGCCTTCAGCGCCAGCAGCGCGCCTTGCGCGATGCTCAGGTCACAGTCCGGCTCTACACCCAACTCGTTGGCAATCGCTTGCGGAAGCACTTCTTTGGGGGCAAGCGGCTGCCCGGCAGCCAGCACGGCATCCAGGAAATGTTCGGCCTTTGTGTCCGCCGACACACCCAGTGCATTCGCCACCGCGTCCGGGATCTGCGCGTCGGGGTCCAGTAACTGCTTTGCGAAGGCAACCCACAGGTCCTTTGCCGGCGCATCTTCCGCCACGCCGAGAGCATTGGCGATCCCCTTGGTGGAGCCGCCCAGAACTGATGCGATAAACGCCAGCAACGCCACAACGATTCCTTCTTTCATCCGTCCATCCTCCTCCTCGCTTGAAGTGTCGGCCCCCGGATCAAACGCATTCAACAGCGCTGGGAGCTCAGTAAGAAACGGGACATTCAGCAATGCGACACTGTGCAGCATGGCGGGCCTGATGCGGCCCGTCACGCGGTCCTTGCGGTTGAACAGGTACACGGGCGAGTGATACCGATAACGGCGCTCACGGATCGCCTGCGGCGCATCACCGACCCACTGAGATACGTGGCCCCACAGCTCAGCTCCATCGCCGCGGATCTCCGTGCGGTCGATCCAGCCGGCCGCCCCCGCGCCTTTCGTCCGGCGCAGGGACTCGTGCTGGTAGTCGATCACGAGCTCTTTGCCGTTCGCCGCCACGTCGCCCTGAAAATGGTCGTGCATCGCCTGGATTTCATCCGTGCCGATGCGGTAGGGTCGCTGCGGATGCCCGGCCCACACGCCCAGGCGAGCGAGCATAATCCACTCGGGCGGCTCGCCCGGAATCTCAAACGCGTTGATCACGTGTTCGTCGCTCATCACACACTCCCTGCCGAGCCGCGCACCCAGGCGTAGCCCTCAAACGAATCGTAAAAACTCACGATGTCAGACCCGTCCACACTCTTGATTTCGACGTAGTATTTCTGCCGGCCGGACCCCGGAAGCGAAGCCGTCTGGGTCGGCGTCGCGTAAAACTTCAAGGTCAGCGTCGTGCCGGACACACTCACCACATCGGCCGTGATCTCCAGATCGACCGACCCGCCCGCCTGAGCGCTCGACAATCGCATCGTCCAGGTCCAGTCCTCCACGTCCGCCGGCCAGCCGCCGCTCTTGGTCATCGTGAGCACCGTCCATCCGCTGCCCGCCGGCCAACGCGACCCGCGCACGATCTCCTCCGCATTCGTGTACTCCGAGTTTGAGCCGCCCGTCACGGTCTGCACGGTCAGGCTTCCTGAGACACTGGCGGGGATGGCCGCCAACACACCCGCGATCTCATCTGACAGATCTTCGTGTGTATCACCGTCCGCGCCCTTCAAACTCGTGACCGCCGCATCCAATTCCGCCTTCGTCGGCGGGTCGTAATCCGAGATCGCGGTGTCCACTTCGGCATTGACGTCGGCTGTCGTAAGCGTCGAAAATCCGGTCGCAGTCACCCACGCCGCATCGCCTTGCGCAATGATCGCCGTCTCCGCCGCGTCGAGTTGCAGGCTAAGATTGATCATACTCTGGCTGATGGTATCTGCGGAAGCGAGCACGTCTCCCTTGTCGTCTGACTGAAGCGGGCTCATGTCGTCGAGGAACGCCGTCACGTCCACGTCCGTATCCGCAGCGTTGGGGCTTTTCACTTTGACAAGTACCACGTCGTCGTCTCGCACCATGAACGGTACGCTCTGAAGAAATGCGCGAACCTGGGTCCCCAGCGTCTTCGTCTGCACGCCGCCGTCGTAGCTATTCCCGTCGACGATGATCTCCAGCTCGAAGTCGCCGCCGCTGCCGTCGAGGTTTTTCACCCCGTCGCCCAGGTAGACGCTCGCGACGCATAGCGTCGGCCCGTCCGGGACCGTGTGCGTCAGGACCGTCACCTGACTCGTCAGGTCGTAGTCGCCGTTCTCGGTGTCCAACTGGCGAATCGACGCCATGTCTTACCTCTCACAACGCGGGACTGAACGCCGCCTCGAACGCCTGGCGGAACGGCCGCTCAAACGCCGGCAGCGCCTCCTCGTCACCAACGGCCCAAAACGCGCCGGGGTCGCTCTGGTTGTTGTACCACGTACTGATTTCATTGTCTGACGGCGCGACGTTCAATACGCGCAGTTCATCCAGCGCGCCGTTGAATCTGTTCAGGTGCGTCGTGTAGTACTCGCCGATGCTTTGGTACGTGCTCGACCCATAGAGGTTGCCCGAAGCCGCACTGCCGGCGCCCTGCTTTGCGCCGTTGAGAAAGATATCCTGCGTCGCGCCGTCGTACCGTCCCACAATGTGGCTCCACGATCCGGTCGGCACAGCCACGTCCACGCCGTAGTTGTCATCGCCGGGCGTGCCGATACGCCAGTAAATGTCCTTGCTCGCATCGTAGTACAGAGTGAGCATGTACGCATTTGCCGCTACACTCCCCATCGAAGCAATGCACATCGGCGCTGCATTCGTGTCCCCATTCGCCCAGGCCATGATGCATATCTCGTCGCTAAACGACCGCACGGGGAGAGAAACGTAATCGTTGCTTCCATCGAAATCCCAGCCGTCGCCGATCTGGCCGTCCACCAGGTCGCCGGATGTCATGCTGCCGTTCGTGTCGCCGTCCGTGTCGTTGGCCGTCGAGTCAACGGCCTCCTTGCCAACCCCACTTGTCGGGTCTTCAGACAGATGCTGCACCATGATGTGGTTCGCATCCCAGACGTTCTCACGCCCGTACGCGTGGTCCTCGGCGTAGTCGCTTGCCCCGGCGTTGCCGTAGTACACGTACCAGTCAACGTCCGAGCCCGTCTGAATACCCGTTGCGTCGAAGTGCACCTCACCCGTCTGCGCGCCGGTGTCGCAACTGACCACCTCGCGCGCCACCTCCGTCTCGCCATCTGCCTGGGTGATACGAATGTCACCGCCTCCGTCCTGAACGTGCGACCAGAATCCGGCCGGCATTGACGCCAGATCCAGATAGACGTTCGACACGGCCGCATCCACCTTAGCGCTCTGCGACGTGATCGTGACTCGATATTTCCAGGCTGTGTCATACCAGCCCATCGATCAGCCTCGCATTCGGAGAACGTCGTCCAACTCCGCCGCCGCCTTCTCGGCCCAGAGCGAGGTCGTGATGTAGCCGATGTACGCGAGGCCGGCCACGCCGACGAGCACGTACGCGCCCGCCCCGTGCAGCCCCGCAAACGTCAGCCCGGCGCCCAGCGTGTAGCCGAGTCCGACCGCAATTTTCGCCAACAGCTTCAATGCCTTCATTCCGCAGTCTCCTTTTCCACAGTGCCAATCGCGGGCCGCTCCACGAGCGCGGCCCATTCCGTCTGTGCTCTATCCGTGATCGGCGCTCCCCCCTCCGCCTCCAAAAAGAAGGCGTCACGCCGGCTAAATTCCCACTTGGGGTTGCTGGGCGGCAGCTGGAGCTTTTCGCCCCGTCGCGCCCGCTCCCGGTACAACGGGGTAATCTCCTGGAACCGCTCCTCAAACTCCGCCGGAAACGTCGTGTGCTGCGCGGATTCCCAGCGCGCCGCCAGCTCGGCATCGTCGGCATACGCCAGTCCCTCCGCCTCCATTTCATCAAGCGACAGACTGACCACAGTGCAGCGACATGCCCACTCCCAGGGCGGATAGTGCTTGTCCCAGAACGGATCCGCAAGGGGTTTGATCACCTTGTCCAGCGCGCGGTGCGCCGGCCGCACGGCCTCGTCTCCGGCGGTCAAATATTGCCATCCAGGCCGCGTGTCCGCGCTGCGCGCCATCTGGATGTATCGCCCGGCCGCCAGCGCCGCGAACGTGTTCTGGCGAAACACCAGATTGGCCTGGCCGGCGGGGATCTGGTTTGGCCCCGGCGCTTCGTCGGGCTTGGGCACGACACCCAGCTCCCGCACCGCCTCGCGGAAGCGCGCCTGAGTCCAGCCCGACGCAAGGCCCATACCGACCAGCCGGCCCACGCTCAGCAGCAGATCGGGATCGTCCACGCCGGTGATCCAGAACGCGCGCTGTCTCATCGCCGGGCTCAGGCCCTCGGCCTCGTCGGCCGTCACGACGCGCTTCTCCGCCCACCAGTCCATCGCCTCCTGTGGCGGGATCGCAAACGAATCCCTGTCCGACGCCGGCCCCTCCACCTGATTTGCAACGACCGTTCCAACGCCGTTTGAACTGGTTTCATTCGCCGCTTCGGCGCCCGCCGCCTCCGGCATCCGCACGAGCACGGGGTCCGCGTCGCCTGGCTTGGGGATGTGAAGCCGCTCATACACCCAGTCTGTGGAGATCGGCAAACCGATGTCGTTGAGCGCGCGTGCGATGCTCTCCGCGATGGCGCGCTGGTCTTCCGGCTGCTGGCAGTGGATCACCATCTGAGGCGCCGGCGCATCCGGGCCGTGGTTGAGCGCACACCAGGGCTGGAGTATCTCCCGATCCCACGCCCCGCTCACCCCGGCCGCATCCGAGTCCACCAGGTCCCACCGCACGTGCTCGTGCACCTCGCCGAGCGCATAGGATCCCCCCTCCTCGCCGCCGGATGTGAGGGTCTGGCCCAGTATCCCCAACGTCATCTCCAGCCGGGCCAGCTTGATCAGCTCTGCGTACATGTCCGAATGCACCGACACGCCGCTCGGGCTGACAAATTCAATGTCGTTGCCGGCTCGCAAAACGGCCGCAAAGTCGTGTCCGATGGCCTGCACGGCCCTGTACAACTCTTGCGCCTCATCTTCGTCCAGGCCCACGCCCTCGCGCAGCCGGCCGATCCGTGTGGGCGTGCCGACAAGCTCATTGAGCCGCACCCAGTCCCGCCAACCGTACTGGCGGATGATGTACGGCCGCACGCACGATCGCAGCAGCGCCGTGCGCGCGAGAAATCCGGACCGCGCGCGAGACCGGAACTCGCAGAAGTTCAGACTCGGCATTTCCGCGCCGTACTGTGTGTTGTCGCGAATGCGGAGCTCGTCCCCGTCCTCGTTCACGGTAAACCATCGCTGCGGGATGTCATCCAGGCCCACGACCTGCCACTGCCGCGCGCTCATGTCCCACAGGATTTCCAGCACGGCAAAGCCCATCCCGACCGCGCTCAAACTGTGTTCCAGAGCCACGTCGAGGCCGGGGATTGCATCGAACATGCCCTGCGCCTCGTCGGCGATCCGCACGGCCTGCGCGCTGTCCTCGCCCGGCTGAATCTCCCACTCGCACGCCAGCACCCCGCGCCGGCGCGTACGCAAATGGCTGTCGAGCACGATGTCCCGCTCTTCCATCTTTTCAAACAGCTCGGCCTGGGCGGCGATGTCGCCGGCCTCCGCGTTGGTCAGGTAGGTCCGAAACTGCGTGGGGCTGATCGTGTCGATCGCGACGCTGTTCGCCTGCACCACGCGCACGCCGGAGCGCTCTACATCCATGAGCTTCCGCGTGTCCGGCTTGCGGTAGCGGGCCAGTTTGTCTTTCACGGTCAGCGGCATATCACACTCCCACCAGTGATGCGCGTCGGCCCAGACTTCGATACGCAAACTCGTTGCGCCCCGTCGCACGGCGCGGGATCAAGCTGTCCGCGCCCGCGCAGGCGTCCGGGCCATCGACCCACCCGTCAGGGTAGCTCACGAACTGCTCCAGCAGCGTACGCACGCCGGGCGATGGCTCAGACGGGAAATGCCACAGCCCCCGCTCGACGAACACTGCAAGGCCCTCGATCCGCAGCGCCTTTGGCAGCGTTGCGGCGATCAAACGCACGGGCAGGCGCACGCCGGTCTCATCTTCGCGCACGTGCACCAGCGGCTCGATCAGCGCGTAGCCGCCGTTGGACTCGATCCCGATCACGCGCGGGTTCCATGCCTCGTGGGCGTCGAACAGCCACTGCACCATCACCATCGGGCTGGCGTGACTGATCCGGGCGTCGAGCACGTAGCGATCCCCGGTCTTCCGGTCCCCGCCGATCACCACCATCGCACGCGGGCAGCTCGTCTCACGCTCGGACACCGCGGGATCAAGCCAGGCGACGACATCCAGGTGGGACGTGTCGATGTCCGCCGGTCGATACGTCGTGAACCACTGCGGCTGGAAAGGCTTGGTCGGGTCGTCCGCGACAAGCGCGTAGTTGCGGTTCCAGTTCCGGACCCCGATCATCGCGCGCACCCGGTCCAGCGCCTCGTCCGGAAACCGCTGCGGCCAGACGCTATGGCCCTGCGCATCCGTTGCGGGCTGAAACATCACCTTGTGCAGAGGGCGGCCGCTGGAATCGGCCTTCGCCGCCGCCTCTTTCGCGCGCTCCAGTTGACAGCCCGGACCGAACATGGTCCCGACGACGGTGAACGTCCACGTGTCAGGCTCCATCGCGGGGATCACCTCGTCCTGATGCCAGTCCCACAGTTGCTGTTCGCGCTTGGGCGAGCGGGCGAGGATGGCATCTTCCAAGTCGTCGCCGATGTATGCGTCCGGGCGATGCGCGCCGTGGCGCCGGCCGCGGGGCGACATCCCGATCCCGAACGCCTCCAGCTTCACCGTGTGCCGGTCTCCCGCAAACTCGACGACGTACGCATCTTCCGGGCCATCGACGCGAATCTCGCCATAGTCGCAGCGCACGCGGGGGTTGTGCTCCAGCTCGACCCGCACAAAATCCATGAGGTCCACGGCGAGGCCCTGGACCTGTGAGCCGTACAGGAAATACCGCCGCAGCCGCCCCAACGTGCGATACAGCGGGTCGGCCAGCGAGCACAACACGGATTTGCCGGCGCCGCGAAACATGCCGATCGATGTCGGCATGGCTGGCTCGTTGAGCTGAGCGACCAGGTCGCGATGGAACTGGGCGGGCTGGCACGTGAAATAGTGGGGCAGATAGGTGCGGCACCAGTCCAGAAATGGCAGCCCGCGCCGCGTGGCTTTCGCCTCGTCGCTCAGGTCGGCAAACGGCCTCGCATCCCGGTGCAGCATCTCCATGATGCGCTGCCGCTGCTGCTCATGCTGTCGCGTCCATTTCCGCGCCATCACACCAACTCCCACTGTCTCATCCGCGCGTAGGCGTCCAGCACGCGCTGAGCCGTCTCACGGTCGCGTTCGCACCTGATCCCCCGATACCGCTTGAGCGACCCGCTGGGCTTGCGCCAGTAGGTCCCCCATGACTCGCCGCGGCTGATGCCGTCGTGCACGAACATCACGCGTCCGTCCGGGGCTCGGTATCGGCTTGTCTGCATGGTCGCCTCAGATCATGGCCTTGCGGAGCTCGTCCAGGATCGCGCGCTCCTGCTGGAGCGCCTGGACGTGCGATGCCAAGTCGTCGGCCGCTGCGCGAATTGCGTCCGGGTCGCACGTGTCGGCCTCCGCGTTCGCCGCCAGCGAGATCAAGCGCTGGCGGGCCTGTTCCGCCCGCGCAGCGGCGTCGTTGTGCGCCTCACGGTGCGCGCGCGCCATCTCGTCGATGCGCTGTGACAGATCCATCTCACGTGCTCCTCTTGTGTGTGGCGTCGCACCGGGCCTTCACAGCGACCTGGCCGTCGCGCAGTGTTTTGATGTCTGCGTAGATTTCGCGCCGGTTCGCGCCGCACGTGGCGCGAAACTCCTTCACCTCCTCGCGGATCGTCGCCTGCACCGCTTTGACCAGCCGCACGTCCTCCAGGCGCTCTCCGCCCTTGTCCAGCCGCTGGTCGATCACCGCCAGACGGCTCTCGTGCGTGGCGAGCCCATCATCGACGGACTGCTGCCACTGCCCGAGTTTGTGAGCGATCCTCCACCCGCTCACCCATCCGCCGATCAGACCGCCGATCAGCGATCCGACGATCACACCCAGGCTGGCGACGGCAATCGTGGTCCAGTCCACAGCACTCTCCTCAGATGATCGACACTCGGCTGGAGCGGTAGAGGAAAAACACCAGCATGACGACCAACCCGAATCCCAGAATCACGGTCACGCCGTACACGACGCTGGCCAAAATGAGCTGGTGTTTCGACAGCCCGTAGAACTCATTTGCTTCGGTGTTTTGGCCGATTCGTTCGGCGCTCACCTTGCGCGGGCCGGTCTGCCCCTCGCCCCCGCGCGTCTGATGACTTTCCGGCTTCTGGACGTTCTCGACTTTGGTGGATGCGTCGATGGGCGCAGTCACGTCGCCGGCGGGGGTCACGGTGGGCGTGGCGGTCGTGTGCGCCCGGGGGATGCTCTTCTGCGTCCCACCGCAGCCGACGATGAAAAAGCTAAGCGCGGCGCCCAGTATCGGGATGGCGCCCCGCAGGCCCGTATACGGTCTCTCTGAGGACGGGCGCGCCGCGGGCCGCTGGATACGGGCCGCCCCGATACGGCGCATCGGTGTATATCTCCTCACAGTATCCCCCTCTTCAGGTCCGTGAGATAGGAGTCAACGGCCGCTCGCACGCCGTTCAACTCCTCCTCCACAAGGTGCTCCGAGCACCAGACCGCGAATTGCTCCATAACCCCCAAAGTCGTGCTGTAATCGCCGATTTCGCGTCGGCGACGCTCGATCATTTTTTCGAGTTTCGCCGCCTGATCGACCAGCCCCGGATCGTCGTCGTCGATCATCCGCTCGATGAGCGTCTCCTGCCGGCGCTCCATCATCTGGAGGAGGGCAAGAGGGCTCTTGCGCGCGTGCTCGCTGCGGCGCACGTCCCAGTCGGCGCCTTTCGCCGCGTCCTTTTTCTTCCAGTTGGACAGGCTGGTGACCGAGACGGAAAGCTGCCCGGCTATCTCTTCGAGCGTCATGCCCTGCGCGTAGAGGTCGCGCGCGCGGGGTCCCAGCGTGGCGTATTTAGATCGTGACATGCACTGGTGGCCCCCCCCGTACATGCCGAAAGCCGGCGCCTTTGTGGCGGCCGGCTCGTGTTAGTCTCTTGACATCCCTGATATGACTTCGGGCCTGACCGCTCCGAGACAGAGCAGCCAGGCCCGATGGGTCTGGGTCTCGCGGGTGCCCCCGCATGGGATGTCCTCTCATGGTATCAATGCCCTAAGTCTACACCTTCCGGCGCTCGTGTCAAGCCACTTTTTCAGTTTTTTTGTGAGCTGTCACTTACCGGTATTTCTCGACGTCTGTGCGCGTCAGGGTCATCAGCGCCGCTTGGATGATCTCGTCCATCACCGCTGTCGTCATATTTTCGCGCACGCGAGTTTCAATCGCATCCCGATAATCCCGTGCGATACATTGCCGCATTGCGACAAGTATGACATCACCCATGGCCTGCTTGAGATCCTCCTTGAATTTGTAACTCTCCAAGTGCGCGCCTATGAGCGCATGAAGTTTCTCTCCCAAAGCTGACTCGATGATCGCTTTGCACACGATGTCGTTAATTTGTTTCGCATCCATGTTTATTTCGATGCCCACTGTCGCACTCCTTCCTTTGGAAAAACCGCTGTTTGCGGCCAGCTCACCCGTGATGCCACCATGCGGCCTGGCGCGCGCACACGACGATGCCAAACCCGCCGAGGCTCAGCACCCCCCCGAGAGTGGCCACTACACTGGCGGCCTGGCCGGCGGGCATCTGGCAGCCGCCCAGCCACGTGATCGCGCCGATCCCGCAGCATAGCCACCCGATGAGCATTTGCCGCTTGATTCGCTGGCTTGTGCCCGCGACGGTCCGGGCGCGCACCACAGCGCCGCATCCCGGGCAGGTTGCGGCATTCGTCGAGATTCGCCGCCCACACTCACGGCATTTTGTGATCGCCATCAGTCTCTCTCCCCGCCTGAATGAGATGGTATTTCCGCGCCTGCTTTTTTAGCTCGATCAGTGCGCGGATGGCGTCGCCGGCCTCGGGGCGCCACAGTGAGACCCACTGGCCATCCCAGCGCTCGGCTCGAAACGCGCCGTGCCGGGGGGCGAGCACGCGGGCGCGCACAAACGCCTCGACGCCGCCGCCGTCGCGCCAATAGCCGCTCAACTCCGCGGCCAACTGCGAGAGGAGCCGGCACTGCGCGACGGTGCTCATTCCGGGCATCGTCACAAACTCCTGGCGCGGTCGCTCACGGTGGCCCGCCTCGATCTGGAGCTCCTCGATGCAGGCGTCCCACTCGGCCGCCGAGAACGCCTTGGTGCTGGCCTTGCCGGTGATGCGCTCATTAAACGCGTGCCGGGTCTCCTCGTCAAGCGCCAATTGCTTGATGAGGCCAAAGTAGGCGCGCCGCCGCCAGGCGACGCGCCCGTTGGATGTGCGCCTTTTCGCCATCACGCATCCTCCCGATGTCGCCGCAGAAACCGGTCTATCCGAGGCCTCGCCAGCCGCGAGGGCCGGGACACGCCCCGCTCCCAGCGCGAGACCGTGATGCTGTCCACGCCGAGCGCGTGGGCGACCTGAGCCTGTGTCATGCCCAGGCGTCGCCGCGCCGCCATCAGTCGATCCACTACATCCTGCTCACACATCAATGTGATCCTCCCACGCCATACACCATCCACGGCCCCATAGGCCATGGATGACATCGAGAGCCTCTCGCCGCGACACCACCTGGGGGGAGCACGTCGCCTCGGAGGCCCCGCCTCCCTCCGGGATGATGCGGATGCCATACCCGTCGCCGACAGGCATCAGATACAGACACAGCAGCTCCCCCGCCAGGGCGCCATCGGCTCGGATCGTAGCCACGACCTCGTACAGATCCGGCTCGCCGGGGTGCTCCGCGGTCAGAGCCGCGTAGTCGGCGTAGCCCGCATCCCGAGCATATGCGTCGAGGATCGCGCGATCATCCGCACCCTCGTACACGCCTTCGACGGCATTCACGCTCACCACCTTCCGCATCGGTCCATCCTCCTGACAGGTGTGCACGCAATTTTCAATCTCACTACCTCTAGTATACACCGGCCTAGGCGGATGTCAAGCGGTTTTTGTTTTTTCTGCGATTTTTTTCAGGCGAGGGCCTGCGGTCACGCGGCCTCCTGCGGCTGGTCGCGCTTTTCGGGGCGCGGCTCGACGAAAAACGACTCCGTCTGGCCGATCTTCACGCCGACCGTGGCCAGGTCTGCGTCGCTCACGTGGCCGGCCCGATGCGCCTCCAGGATGGCGTCTTTGTCCAGAATCGGCTTTTGGCGAACGAACCCGCGCATTATTTTGTTGATTGACGTAGCCGCCGCCTTCAGCACGGCATCCCAGTTCGGCCACTTCCGCTTGTCGGCCAGCCGGCAGCTCGGGGGGGCCAGGCGCCAGCCGAGCCGGCCGTGCGCCCGGTCCATCGACCGGCGGTCACCGAACTCCTTCCGATGCTTTTTCGCGAATTTGGACAGCCCTTTTTCGAGTCCCTTCTGCTGCGCTTCGAGCTCCGCGATCTCCCGGGTGTATTGCGACCGCACCTCGTCGAGCTCGGCTTTCAGCTCCGCCTCCAGCGCGGTCCGCTGCGTCTGCATCTCTGCGTAGCTCTCGATCCACTTGTCCGCTTCGATCCAACTGTCCGGCGATTTGACGTTGCTCACGGCTGTTCCTCCAGTTCGGGTTGATCCATCGGGCGGCCAGGCCGATGAGGCCCAGCACGCCGAAAAACACCGCCCACGCGCTCACAATCGCGTAGGCCTCCATGCCCTTCTCGTAGTCGGCGGGCGACCCGAAGCCCGCCCGTCGCCACTCCGGGACTCGATGTGTCATGTCGCGATCCCCTCTCGCCGGGCCAGCTCGTCGATGCTCACCGCGGCCAGCTCGCACACCAGTCGGCGCAGGTCGGTCTGCCCCGTGGACAGAGTCAGATCCCAGTGGTCCAGCATCCACTGGGGGAGCGCACGGACGGCCTCACACCGGCACTCGGTCCCGTGCGCGCGATCCGCCTGCAACACCAGCAGGAGCACGTGCGCGAGGCCCTGGGCGGACACCCACACGGTCTCCTCCCCCTCCCTGCCCAGAGTGGTAATCTCCGGCCATATCCGACGGAGGGCGCTCATGACCACGCCGTCCAGGTGGCCCTCGGGGATGCCAGTGATGCGCGCGGCGTCGGTCAGCAGGATCCACGGCGCGCCCATCCGCTCGACGATCCGCGCGGGGGGGTGCAGCTCACGGCCGCCGGTCAGGTGATCCAAGAGGTTTTTCATCAGTCTTTCCTTTCGTGGTTTCGTTTTGCGTGCGCGGCGCGAAGCCGACGCACGCCGGGCAATCCGCCTGGCAAGGCTCCCGGCGCGCGCGGCACAGTGCTACATCACCGCGATACAGCTCTGCCACCGCGCTGTCTGCGTCCCAAAATTTGCAGTCCTTACACGTTCGTGTCATTGTGGTGCGTCCTCTCTGTTGCGCGCCGCCAGCATGGCCTCGACGGCCAGCATCACGCCGCGCACTGCGGTGTGCCCGCCGGCAGCGCGGGTGACGGCGCTCTCGTTGCGCTCCAGCCAGGAGCGCAGTTGGCCGGGGGTGCGACGGCCGGTGAGCACGCCCCGGATGCCGGCGGGCAGGGCCTGGCGGATGCCGCTCGCCCGGGCGGCCGATGCGCCGGGGTCCAGCGGCTGCCCGGCGCCACAGCGCGCCAGGCTGAGCGCCGGCTTACCCGTCCGCGCGCACGTCCCGCCAAACAGCGTTTCGGGGTCGCGCCGGAAATGCCGGCACTCACGGCAGTGGCCATCGTAATCCATCTGCACTCCAGTGCTGGAAAATGAGAAGGCCGGACGTGACGATCGGATCGTTCGGCTCGTTTGGGTTCACCTCTGGGAGACAGAGATGGAGCGTAAAGGTGGCCGCACGCCCAGCCGGATCATCACGCGTTCAGCAGGCGTTTGAACGCCCGTCGAATCATCTCGTCGGACACGGTTCTCTTCCCGGCCGCCCGGAGCGCCAGGAGCACCCCGTTGACCAGCCGGCGGGCGCACCCGCTCGCCATCAGTTTCGCCAGGTCGCGGCAGCGATCCGACAGCCCGTAAAACGCCAGCAGCCGCTCCAGGTCCTCGTCCGTAAGTTGTTCGCAGTCATGGACATACGCCACGCGATTCAGAAACTGGTCGATCGTCTTGGACCGCTTGCGCCGCAGCTTTTCGAGAAAGGCGCGCGTTGCGCAGTACACGATTCCGCAGTTCGCGCGGTCGGCGATCATGCGGAGCGTCTGGAGGCTGTACTCGGGCACGTAGTCCACCTCGTCGACGATCAACAGCTGGTCGGCATCCTGGAGGGCCGTGCCGAGTTCGACGCGCATGGTGTGGATCCCGCCCGTAAACTCGCCGCGGACCTGCGCAGCGACCTGCTGGAGCAGGGCCTTCGGCCGCGCAAAAGGCCCCGCCTCTACGTAGATGGTCTCCGGCTCGCGCCGGCAGTACTCTTTGAGCGCCACGGTCCGCCCGATCCCGGACGGCCCGGTAATCAGCACGGGCAGGCGCAGCGCGTGCGCCTCCTCGCACACCTTCAGCACATCGTCGGCGACCGAGGTCACCATGAACGGCGGTCGTTTCGGCGCGCCTTTCCGCCGGCGCTCGCGGTGGAGGGCCTTGCTCATCCGTGACACGATCGCCGCCACGTCGCCGCGGTATTTGCCCGCGAGGGTCTGGGAGAGCGTCGACGCGGCGATCTGGAGCGGCCTGCTGGCCTCTCGCAGCGTCCACCCGTTCTGCTCAATCAGCACCTTGTACGCCTCGATCACGCGCTGCTGGCCGGCCGTCAGCTCTTTTTCTTCTTGCGTCGTCGTCACCATCGCGCTATCCTCCAGAGTATCCACTGTCGTTCGTTCCCGGGGTCAGGCCGGGCGCGGCCTGGCCCCACGTGTTTTCAGTCGGCACAGTGGCCCATTCGGCTCACCCGCGCGCCCGCCAGCCATCGCCCCCTGTGCTCGCCGCCGGGGACGAGCCGCGTGCGCCCTTTCCCGGCGCCCGTGACCTCGTGATACCAGCCGACGAGCACCTTGGGGACGATGCGAAGATTGGCGCACAGCTCACACACCTCGACCACGGGCAGCGTGGGCATTTCGGCGCAGGCCGGGCAGTCCTGCGTTCCGTGTCCGGCCCCATCGGCATCCCCCACGAACCACCCGGCGCGGATGAGATAGAGTCTGTGCGGGAGCGGGGGGATCGGCTTACGCCGTTCGCCGCGTTCGATGCTCTCGCAGAGCCGGCGGATCGTCTTCGGGTAGCGTCCCAGCGCCTTCGCGATCACGCGGGCGCGCCATTCGGGCGGCGCGGCCTGGTGCTTGCACCAGAACTGCCACGCCGTGACCTCATCCTCTCGGCTCATCGGGTTCCGGGCCATCAGCCTTCCTCTCGTTTCTTGCGCAGTTCATCCAACGCTCTCGCGTCCCGCGCGGCGGCCGCAGCCGTTGTGCGTTTACGGGCGGCCGAGATTTTGGCAGCGAAGCACTCGCGACACGTCGCCTTGTAGCCTCGATTTTCCGCGTTGTGCCACCGCTTCGGCATCGGGCAGAAGTCCTTCAGGGGCTTGGTGTCGCCGCAGTCCTTGCACACCCGCTCGCCGAGCGGGGCCGGCGGCGCGTCCGCCTGGGTCGTGGTCTTGGCCTTGGCCTTGGCCTTCCGGCCTTGCGGGCGCCGCCGGCGCTTCACGGGCTCGCTGGACACGGCGCCCAGCAGGTCGCGGGTCTTTGCCAGGACGGCGCGCCACTTCTGGCCGCAGGCCAGCAGCGGCAGATTCGGCTTGCCGCCGCCGGCTGCCATCCACTTCGCCAGCAGGTCGCCCCAAACGTCATCGCCGATCAGGGCGTCGCACAGCTCCAGCTCCGCCTTCAGGCGGTTCCGATACTCGCGCAAATCCATCTGTCGCTCCTCCAAAAGGTCGGCCGTCAGCCGCTGAATGCGGCGATGGCCACGATGATCAGCAGCGCGACGACGAACAGCGTCAGCGCGCATCCTTCGGTGTCATCGCGCCTTCCCAGGCTTGTGATGTGATGACGGAGCCGCCCCAGGTTCGTCCCACAGCGCGGGCACTCCGTGTGGTCCCTGCCGTGGTCGTCATCCAAACGCGGCCGCCACTCGCCGTAGCCGCGATGCCACGCCCACCGGACAAGGAATGGATGCCCGCAATCGCAGTAGGCGAACGTGATCTGCGGCGGGACGCGAAAATCATCGAGTCGGGTCTTCATCGGTCTTCTCCTCGGTGCACTCCAGAAAATCGGTCAGTTCGTCGAGCGCCTCGGGGTCGGGCTCCCGACCCTCGGCAAGGGCCTGTTCGAGGTCCCGCTGGCGACGGTATGCGGCGCGCTCCTCCTCCCGCCATCGCCGCTCTTCGTCGTCCACGGTGGATACCGGGAGCGTATCGACGGGCTCCCCATCCGTCACGTCCGGCGCGGGCGGCAGCGAGGCCGGGATGGCGCGCTGGGCCAGGTCCTCCTTCGCGCGCGCCTGGCAGGCGGCGGCCGTCCGAAAGGCGCCCAGCGGATCGTGCGAGTCGAGGCTGGCTGCGCCGGCCACCTCATCCATCCGCATCCCGACCACCTGCCGAAGCTGTTTGCGCGCACGCTGGGCCTCGATGGCCGGCTCGCCGTGCTCGCGGTAGCTGCCGAGCGCGATCTTGGGGGCCTTGATCCAGGCTGAGCAGCCGAAACGCGCCGGAAACTCGTCGTCCGGGATGTCCATCTGCGGATGCACCCAGATCGAGTCGATGTCCCAGGGGTCCCACCGCACGTCAGCCCGGCAGCCGATGAACGCAGCCAGCTCCTTGCACATGTATGTCCGGCGCTTGTCGCCGAACATTTGGACCCCGTGATCGTGGATGGCCATCCGCTTGTGCCGGGCGAGCAAAAAGGCTAACGATTGTTCGCTCACCATGCGCGGTTCGTAGGCCCCCCCTTCATAATAATTAATGGGGGGCTGTTTTCGGTCGCCGATGGGCTCGCCCGTGTTCCAGTCCGTGACCGACCGATCAAAGAGCGCGACCAGCTCGGTCCACGGCAGTATCCGGCCGTCCTTCAGCTCTCGCTCCAGCTTCTCGGGCTTGGCCTTCGCGTCGGAACCGCACCAGCCGGGGATGAGGTTTTCATAGCGCTTCGACCACGCCGCAAACAGGCTCTCCACGGGCTTCGACCAGGCCTGGTAGGGGAGGGCGTCGATCGTCTCGATTCCAAGCATCTCAAAGGCCCCACGATGCTGCGAGTCCAGCAGCGCGGGGTAGCGGCTGATATCATCCCAGGGCACGCCGCGATACACGGATGCGTTCGTGCCGAAGCGCCGGGCCTGGAAGTCCCTGCCGTTGTCGCGGTAGAACGACTTGGGCAGTCCGTAGGTCATCATGGCCCGCCGGAGAGCGCAGGCGATCGTGTCGCCGGACGGGGTGAGCCACAGCGTCCAGCCCACCCAGGCGGCGCTCCGCACGTCGATGATGGCGGTGACCCAGGGGCGGATCGGCCGGCGCGCGCCGTCCGGCGGCCAGCAGAACAGGTCGAGCTTTCGGTGGTCGGCGCACCAAAGTTCGTTGACCGCGAGTTCCTGCACATCCCGAAAGATGTGGGGGCGAGAGCCATTCTCGTAGGCCTTCTTGCCCTGGCGGAGGATCACGGCTTCCACCGGCAGGATGCGGCGCCGAATGAACCGAGCCACCGTCGCGTAGTGCGGCGTGGGCGCCCCCCGCTCGCGGCACCACGGCCGCACCACGTGACGGTAGATTTCCTTGGCATTCCGGCGCGTGGGCTGAAGCCAGGTCTCGCGGATGGCGAGTTCGAGGTCCTCCGGGATCGCCCTCAGCTTCCCTCGGGCGTGGCCGTAGCCGGGCACCAGTGCGGCTGGACCGCCCTCCCGGTATTCGCGCTCGATCCGCCGCAGTGTGGCGACGGTCAGCCCGTAGCCGGCCGCGACCTCGCGCCAGACAGAGCCCCGGCGCCCGTGCGCGGCCGCCGCCAGCTTGCCCTGGACCTCCTGCACGGCTCGCACACGGCGGCAGGTCTTTTTGATCGCGTCGTGCCGGCCGTAGCGGGCGAGGGCCTCGAAATCGGGGAGCCCATCCGGAGTCACCGGGACGCCCGCTTTCGGTTGACACGGAATCTCCGAAACCGGTGAATTCACGCCGCCGCCCCACCGGCCGCGCGTGCGTTCGAGCCAACGCTGAAACGCCGCGTCCGAAAGGCTCTGCACGTCAATGAGCCGGATCGGCCGACCGTTCGGCGCGACCTCATCGGTCGGAATCTCGCGGTAGTCGCCACGGTCCAGCCGCTTCTCAACCCACCGAACTGTGCAACTTTCGAGCTCTGCCGCCTCTTCTTTCGTAATGCCCAGTCTGGTGTTCGCTTGGATTCCAACTACCCTTGCCGCATGTTCTGTCGTATCCAGTTGATCGGCTGGGCGTTGTAGCAAATTGCACGGGTGTTCGCTTGGATCCGCGATTTGTTCGCTTGGATCCGAATCCAAGCGAACTCGGTTTTCCGGCACGCGGTTTGCGGTAACATGAAGGATCTTCGGCTGCTCCGCGGGGTCGTGCTGGGTGTGATGCTCGGCAGTCATGGCATGGCCTTTCGGTGCGATGGTGTTCCCGCTGCACGGTCGCCGCGCCTGCGCGCGATCTTCTCGGCCTGTTCGGCGTGGTCGCGCTCGAATGCGGCCTGCCGGCGGCGCTCCCGCGCCTGTGCGACGGCGCCGCCGGGGGCGAGCCGCCGCAGGAGGTCCTGCCGTTCCGCCTCGTCCATCGCGTCCAGGCGCTTCCGCATGGCGGCGCCGGCGATCCGGGGCCAGGCCCGGTCCCCGAACAGGTCCAGCACGCTGACACCGACCGCTTTGGCGACAGCATCCTGCACTCGTGCGTTGTTGCGCGCGCCGCCCAGCGTCTGGGAGAGCTCATACTCCGGGATGCCTGTCGCCTCGATCAGTCTGCGGTATGGATATCCGCTCTCCATATCCAGCCATCCCTTTTCCAGCAGCCGCCACTTCACTGGCGTCATCTTGATGGACATCGCGCCTCCTTCCTCCTTGCGATTCCGCTCGTTTGGTGTATACTTCAAGCGCCGTTATGCGCCTGACTCCGACGATTGGATTATATCCCAGAGGGAAAGGATGTCAACACCAAAACCGGAGAAATCTTTTCCGAACGGAGATTCGGACCGGCTACAGCACATTCTGACGGAGCACACAATGTCGCAAGCTGCGCTTGCGCGCAGGCTTGGGACAAGCCCCCAATTCATCAACAATGTCTTGCGCGGCCGAAAGAAAATCTCGCGTGACCTGGCGGAATCCTTGCACCGGGCGTTTGGCTACCGGCTGGAATGGTTGCTGATGGGGCAAGAGCCGCGGACTGCGGACCACCGGCACATCAGGGAGGGGGTGACTGGAACGGTGTCGGGGGAGGCGCCTGTGTCGGGACAGTTGCGCGCGTTATCGGATCGGGTGCGGGAGCTGGAGTCTCGCCTTGACGCGGTGCAGGCCGAGCGGGATGCACTGCGGTCGGAGCGAGCGGACATCATTCAGATACCGGACACGGCGATTTTGCGTCCGGGGGAGCCGGTGGGGCAGGATACTCCGTATGTGGGGGTGCCGCTCCTGTCGGACGCGGCCGCGGCCGGGTCGCCCCGGGTGATGGAGGACCAGGTGGACGAGTCTGACCCTTACTGCGTGATTCACCGGCGGATCGCGCCGCGCCCGGCCGACTACCGGGCCTGTTGGATTGAGGGGGATTCGATGGACCCGCCGCTGCCGTCAGGGTCGATTGTGGTGGTGCACCTGACCGAGCGGGACCCGGCGCGGCTGCACGGGCAGATGGTGGCGGCGCGAATCGAGGGTGGGGTGACGGTCAAGCACGCGTATTTCAACGGCCCCGTGCTGAGTCTCGTCCCCGGCAACCCGGACCGGGCGGCGCACCCGATCTATACCATTAATATGATAGAGGAGCCCGACGCGATCATCGGGCGCGTGGTCTACGCGTGGTGTGACTACTCGTCATCGGCTTTATGAACGGCGTTCACAGCGCTTTTACTTTGTTCAAGTTACGTGCAACTTGGGGGCAAATTGCTCAACACGCCTTTTGTGCGTGTGGTTGTCGTAAGGTGTGCTTGGGGCGGGGGTTAGGGCGGCTGGCGAATTGTGCACATTGCATGCCCCCTGCTAATCGCCCCTCGCGCGGGGGCGTGGATT